>PPYE01342990.1_pt1 | contig 59551 bp, 54 predicted proteins | sample 1559881 | NCBI WGS metagenome assembly PPYE01 (sample SAMN08240022, study PRJNA423297) | Human gut metagenome, whole genome shotgun sequencing project.
CTTTCCGGCACCGGCGGCCAGCTGGACTTTTTGGAAGGCGCCTTCCTGTCCCGGGGCGGCGCAGGCTACATCTGCATCGAGTCCTCCCGGGTGGATAAACAGGGCGTCCGCCATTCCAACATCTTGCCTACCATCCCCGCAGGCAGCACCATTTCCGCTCCCAGAGCCCTGGTTCAGAACGTGGCTACCGAGTATGGCGTGGCCCATTTGACCGGTCTGTCCCTGAAAGAACGCGCCCAGGCCATGATTGCCGTAGCCCATCCCGATTGCCGGGCAGAGCTCCAGGCTTATGCGGACAAGACGTTTCGCTAAAGCGTATGAAATGAAAGGAAGAAAATAGCATGAGTGCTCCTTTAATTATTAAAGTAACGGATAAGGATAATGTAGGCATTGCTGTGCATGATTTATCCGCGGGTACAGAAGTCGTTCCCGGAGTGATTTCCCGGGAACCCATTCCTCAGTCTCATAAGATTGCTTTGGTGGATATTCCCAAGGGGGAGCCTGTTATCCGCTATGGTGTGGTGCTGGGCTATGCCAACAAAGATATTCCAGTGGGCAGTTGGATTAATGAACATATGCTGGAACTCCCGGAAAGCCCAGGCCTGGAACATATGCCCTATGCCACTCATATTGTGGCTAAGGAGCAGTTGCCGGATCCGCCCCGTACTACTTGGCTGGGGTACCGCAATGCAGTTGGTCCTGCGGGTACCCGTAATCTGCTGGGGATTGTCACCACAGTGCAATGCGCAGCGGGTGTGGTAAATGCGGCTGTGCAGAGAATTAAACAGGAACTGCTGCCTTTGTATCCCAATGTGGAAGATGTGGTGGCGGTAAATCATCCTTACGGCTGTGGGGTAGCTATTAATGCGCCTTTGGCGGTGTTGCCCATTCGTGCTGTCCGTAATCTGATTCGCCATCCGAATTTTGGCGGGGAAATCATGCTAGTAGGGCTGGGCTGTGAAAAGCTGACCTATGACCGGCTGCTGGAACCGGAAGAAATCAATGGGGACAATTGTTTGACCCTTCAGGATTATCCTGGGCACGAGGCTATGATGAATGCTATTTTGGCCATGCCCAGAAAAAACTGGAACGACTGAACCAAAGAAAGCGGGAAGTACTGCCCCTAAGTGAATTGGTTATTGGCCTGCAATGCGGGGGCAGCGATGCGTTTTCTGGCTTAACTGCTAATCCCAGCGTTGGCTATGCGGCAGATTTGCTGGTCAAAGGCGGCGGAACGGCCATGTTCAGCGAAGTAACGGAAGTGCGGGATGGAGTGCATATGCTGGCAGCCCGCTGCGTGAATGCACAGGTGCGGGACAAACTGGCCGCAGAAATGAAATGGTATGATAATTATCTGGCCCAGGGAGGCGTGGACCGGGACGCCAATCCTACCCCAGGCAACAAAAAAGGCGGTTTGGCCAATATCGTCGAAAAGGCCATGGGGTCTATTGCCAAAAGCGGCAGCAGCCCCATTGTGGAAGTGCTTTCACCGGCGGAAAAACCTACAAAACATGGGTTGATCTATGCGGCAACACCTGCGTCTGATTTTGTCTGTGGTCCCTGTCAACTAGCTTCCGGTATTGGTTTGCAGGTTTTTACGACGGGACGGGGAACACCTTATGGCCTTTCGGTGGCTCCTGTCATTAAAGTGTGCAGCCGGAATGAAATGAAGGATAAATGGTTTGATTTGATTGATATTTCTGCAGGCGGTGTGGCTACTGGTGAAAAGACCATTCCGGAAGTGGGAACCGAAATCTTTAACTTCATTTTGGACGTGGCCAGCGGCGTTAAACAGCCCTATAGCGATATTTATGGCTTTCACAACGACCTGTGTATCTTTAACCCGGCGCCTATTACCTGATTCGGAGTTTGGGGATTTGCCGCTCCTCGTTGTCTCCGCTCTCTTGTACAGGTATAATAGGACTAGCAAGTTTTTATACGATTTTAGCAGCCAGGAGGGATTGGCGTGAAGATACTGGTGATTGATGCCCAAGGGGGCGGGATTGGCCGGCAGCTGGTGAATGCGCTCAAGCGGGAGCTGCCAGAAGTAGAGGTAACGGCGGTGGGCACCAACAGTGCGGCCACTGGGGCTATGTTGAAGGCGGGAGCGGATATTGCGGCCACCGGGGAGAATGCGGTGGTGGTGGGCTGCCGGAAGGCGGACGTGATTGCGGGTCCCTTGGGGATTGTGATCGCGGATTCGCTCTACGGGGAGATTACGCCTGTTATGGCTCGGGCGGTAGGACAAAGTCAGGCGGTGCGGGTGCTGATTCCTTTCAACCACTGCGACAATGTGATTGTAGGGGTGACGGACTTTTCTCCTGCCCATCTGATTCAAAGTGCCGTAGAGCAGATTAAAGCCTTGCAGTAGTATAACCAAAAGTTGACGAATACCAAGGCTTGCGGTATAATTTTTATGTATTCTCCAGCAGGAAGCTGGGGTTGGGACGCAGAAGCGTCCTGCTGTGCAGCAGTTGGAATTTCCATGATTTGTATGCTAAGAAGGCATGCGGCTTTTCAGACGAGAAGCTGTATGCCTTTTTCTGTCTTTGGGGGCGGTGCTCCCAGGCGGCCAAGCAGATTTTTAGTTAGGGGAGGCTTTAATATGGCATGTTTTATTGTTCCGATGACGGAAGCTGTGGTAACCACGGCGCTGACGCATTTGGCAAAAAGAAAAGAAGAAACCCAGGAGGCAGTAAAGGTGGTTACTGACGGGCAGCATTTTGCGGCTGCGGAAATGGTGCCCTTTTCCAAGAAACTGGGCTGGCTGAATAAAATGCTCTGGGGCGGCTCTGCCCTGCTGGCTTTTGAACATGTCTGGCACGGGGAAGTGGTGCCCTGGTTCCCGTTCCTGACGGCGGCCAGTGATCCGGCCAGCACAGCGGAAATGCTGAAGGAAATGGCGACGGTAGGGGTTACCATGGCGGCTCTCATTACTTTGGTCTGGTGCGGTATGCTGCTGGTCAGCCACGTGCTGGAACGCCGGGCTCCCAAGGCGGAGCTGGTAACGGTCAAGGAGTAAGCTATGACGCTGCTGCTTACGGTGTTTGCGGCTATTATCAGCACGGTGGTCTGGTACCGGCAGGCACCTCAGGATGACATGCAGGTGAGCACCCTGTGCTGGCTGTACTGGGGCGCTTCCATCATGTGGCTGGGGGACGCTATTTTTGGGTATCTGGAGGAAGGTGCAGGGTATTTTACCCCGGCACCGGAGGCCATGCTTAACGACAGCTTTTTGGGGCTGTCGGTGGTGGCCCTGGGCCTGGTCATCTGGCTGGTGCGGCTCTTGGTGAAAGACCCCAAGGGCGTAGTTCGGGCGTCACTTTTGAAAAAATAAATCTTGTGGGGCGGCTGTGCCAAAGGCATGGCTGCCCGCTTTGCTATCTATCTTATGAGGTGAAACATGGAACTGGCTGAATTTTTTAAGGACCATCCCAAGGTGGCCCTGGCGTTTTCCGGCGGGGTGGATTCTTCCTATCTGCTGTACGCGGCCCTGCAAAATGGGGCAGATGTCCATGCCTATTACGTAAAATCCGCTTTCCAGCCCCAGTTTGAGCTAGAAGATGCGCAAAAACTAGCGAAACAGGTGGGAGCCAAGCTGACCATTATGCAGGCGAATGTGCTGGCAAATGAAACGGTCGTGGCCAATCCGAAAAACCGCTGCTACTATTGCAAGCAGGTCATCTTTACGGGCATTGGCAAACAGGCGGCCCAGGACGGGTACACCACGCTGTTGGACGGCACCAATGCCTCCGACGATGCGGCGGACCGGTCGGGGATGAAGGCTTTGCAGGAGCTGTCCGTGCTGTCCCCTCTGCGGCTGTGCGGGCTCACCAAGACGGAAATCCGGAAGCGGTCCAAGGCTGCCGGGCTCTTTACCTGGGACAAACCTTCCTACGCCTGCCTGGCCACCCGGATTCCTACTGGGGAGACCATTACGGCGGAAAAGCTGGCCCGGACAGAACAGGCGGAAAACTACCTGTTCTCCCTGGGGTTTACGGACTTTCGGGTGCGGAGTCTGGGGAATACGGCCAAGCTCCAGCTGCCGGCGGACCAGCTGGAAAAATTGTTGGCGCACCGGCTGGCCATTGTGAAGCAGCTGAAGACCCTGTACACGGACGTGCTGCTGGACCTGGAGGCCCGGCATGAGTGACGTACGGAAACTGCTTCGGGAGGTCCGGGACGGCCGGGTTTCTGTGGCAGAGGCGGAACTAAAACTAAAGGAAGCACCCTTTGCAGATATTGGCTTTGCCAAGGTGGATCTTCACCGGAAACTGCGCCAGGGGGCGGCAGAAGTGATTTACGGCGCCGGAAAAACGGCGGAGCAGATGGTGGCCATTGTCCAGGTGCTGCAGCAGCGGAGCGGGGACCCCATCCTGATTACCCGGCTTTCCCCGGAGGCGGCGGAAGCTGTGGGCCGGCAGGTGCAGCTGGACTACCATGCGGACGCCCGGGTGGGCATTATCGGGGAGCTGCCCCAGCCCAGCGGCCTGGGCACCATTGTGGTGGCTACGGGCGGCACCAGCGACATTCCGGTGGCGGAAGAAGCGGCTCTCACGGCGGAGGTGCTGGGCAACCAGGTCACCCGGCTGTACGACGTGGGGGTGGCCGGTCTCCACCGGCTGCTGGCCCATTTGGACGAAATTATGGATGCCAGCGTGATCATTGCCTTGGCAGGCATGGAAGGGGCCCTGGCCAGTGTCATTGGCGGTCTGGCAGACTGTCCGGTGATTGCAGTGCCCACCAGTGTGGGCTACGGCGCGTCCTTCCACGGGCTGTCGGCACTTTTGTCCATGCTGAATTCCTGCGCCAGCGGGGTATCCGTGGTGAATATCGACAACGGCTTTGGGGCTGGGTTTCTGGCCAGCCGCATCAACCATATGGAGGCGAAACGATGAAGACAATCTATATCGACTGCGGCATGGGCGCCGCCGGGGATATGCTGACGGCGGCCCTTTTGGAACTGCTGCCGGATCCGGACAGCTTTATTGAGGAAATGAATAGCCTGGGGATTCCCAAGGTTACGGTACAGAAGGAAGCCGCGGCCAAGTGCGGCATCTGCGGCACCCGCGTCACCGTCAAGGTGGACGGGGTGGAGGAAGAATCGGAAGACTGGCCCGGTGAGATGCATCACCATGACCAGGAGCCTGAACACGAGCACCACCATGACCATGACCACGAGCACCATCACGACCATGCTCACACCCATCACCACAGCAGCCTGGCGGATATTGCCCAAATCGTAGGGGCTCTTCAGCTGCCGGAAGGGGTGAAACAGGACGTCCTGGCGGTGTACCAGCTGATTGCGGAAGCGGAAAGCCACAGCCATGGCATTCCCGTGACCCAGATCCACTTCCACGAAGTGGGAACCCTGGACGCTGTGGCGGACATTACTGCTGTGTGCCTGCTGATGGCCAAGCTGGCTCCGGAACAGGTCATCGTTTCCCCCATTCACGTGGGCAGCGGCCAGGTCCGCTGTGCCCATGGGATTCTGCCGGTGCCGGCTCCGGCTACGGCCTGGATTCTCCGAGACGTGCCCATGTACGGCGGCAGTATCCAGGGAGAACTGTGCACCCCTACGGGGGCCGCCCTCCTGAAGCATTTTGCCACCCGTTTTGGCTCTATGCCTGTGATGAAAACCACTGCCATTGGCTACGGCCTGGGGAAGAAGGACTTCCCTGCCGCCAACTGCGTCCGGGTGCTGCTGGGAGAAACGGAAAACGCCGGGGACCAGATTGTGGAACTCCAATGCAACCTGGACGATATGACCGCCGAAGCCCTGGGTTTTGCCCAGGAACAGTTCTTTGCGGCTGGGGCGGTGGAGGTCTACACCACCCCCATCCAAATGAAAAAATCCCGGCCGGGGGTGCTGCTGTCCGTGATGTGCCAGGAAAAAGACAAGGAAAAGCTGGTGCAGCTGCTGTTCCGGCACACCACCACCCTGGGCATTCGGGAAACCATCAGCCGCCGGTATACCCTGGAACGGAGCATCCGCACGGAGCCTACAGAGTTTGGCCCGGTGCACGTGAAAACCGCGGCAGGCTACGGCGTTACCCGGGAAAAGGTGGAGTACGAAGACCTGGCCCGGATTGCCCGGGAGCAGAACCTGAGTCTGGAGCAAGTAAAGGAACGGCTGGGGTAAAAGTAAAATTCTAAAAAAGAATGGCTTTTGGGCTTTATCCATAAACCCAAAAACCATTCTTTTTATTTTTTGCGGCAAATTTTCAGCAGGATTTTTGGGCTGGAAGGGCCGGAGGGCGCTGGCTCCGGGACTTTGTGGACAAAGTACCGGAAAAGTCCGCAAAAAATAACATAGTATAATTCCGGGAACTGCTTTTCCTGTTTTGCTAGGTACAAAAATACGCAAATTTCTCCGATAACTCTTTTTTATTTCAGAGATAACTTATCCGTCTTTGTACTCTTTGACAGAAGGTTCTAAAATTAAGACAACAAAGATTCGAGCTCTCATAGTAAACGGTTCGTACTCTATTCGAAAGGTGGTAAGATTATGTTTCTCGGTATTGTAGGTTTGTTAATGATTTTCTTGATTGTGTACTTGCTGATTTCCGGCAAGTCCAACGCCATGGTTATCTTCGTTATTGTCCCTATTATAGCAGCCCTGCTTTGCGGCTTTGCTCCTGCGGTCATCTTCGAGTTCCTGAAAAAGGGCGTTGGCACCACCATGTCCACGGCTGTGCTGTTCCTGTTCTCCATTGTATACTTCGGTATTATGAACGACGTGGGCTTGTTTGATCCTCTGATCAAATTCCTGGTAAAACGGGCTGGCAGCAACATTGTGCTGATCACCGTTGCCACCGGCGTTATCGCTACCGTAGCCCACTTGGACGGCACTACTGCCGGCACCATGCTGATCACCATTCCTGCTATGCTGCCGCTGTATAAGAAGCTGCATATCCGCCCGGTAGTGCTGGGCTGCATCATCTCTGCAGCCATTAGTATCATGAACCTGGTTCCCTGGGGCGGTCCTACGGCCCGTACGGCTATCGTTACTAACACGGACGTGAACGCACTGTGGCAGGAACTGCTGCCCCTGCAGGGCGTAGGTATTGTGCTGGTTCTGGCTTTTGCCGCCTACCTGGGTATTATGGAAAAGAAACGCGGTGCAGGCCTGAATCCTACCGGCAAAGCTGCTGAACTGTCCGAGGAAATGGAAGAAAGCGGCAATGCTGCGGATAAAGCTGCGCTGAAGCGCCCAAATCTGCTTTGGTTCAACGCCTTGGTTACCCTTGGTGTTATCCTGCTGATGTGCCTGACCAAGATTCCTCTGTACGGCGCTTTCATGATCGGCTTGGCTTTGGTACTGGCTGTGAACTTTAAAGGCGGCCAGGCACAGCTGAAAGCCGTTTCCTCCCATGCCTCTGCAGCTCTGACCACCCCGATGATCCTGCTGACCACCGGTGTTTTCCTGGGTATCCTGAACGGCACCAAAATGCTGACTTCCATTGCCAACATCCTGGTAGATCTGATGCCCCAGGCAGTAGGCGCTCACCTGCCCATCGTTATCGGCGCGCTGTCCGGTCCTATCGGCATGCTGCTGGGCACCGACTCCTTCTTCTTCGGCTTCATGCCGCTGGTTCTCGGCATGGGCGAACGCTTCGCGGCCAGTGCCCATGACATTGCCATGGCCATGCTGATTGGTAAGGACTTCACCATCCTGGTTACCCCCCACAACGCTACCACCTTCCTACTGATTGGCTTGACCGGCGTATCCATCAAAGAACATTTGAAGTTCTGCACCCCGTATCTGTGGATCATGAGCTGGATTACCCTGGCCTGTGCAGTGGTACTGGGTATTGTACACATCTAAAAAGAGACGCTTCCTTCAGGCTGAACTGTGAGAGTTCCTATAAGGAAAAATCGAAAATGCGTAGATAGAAAGGGCGATTCGCGAGAATCGCCTTTTTTGTATGCTGCTGCGTTAAGAGACAAATATTTTACGCTATCTCTTTTTTATTCCTTCCAAAAAGAGAGTATAATAAAAAGAGATTTTGTGGGGGAAAGAGGGCGACAGGATGAAGAAAAAATACCTTAAGGATATAGTATATGATGCTATCATGGAAGACATTTATGCCGGTGTCTATGAGCCGGGAGACATCCTGAATGAGGGAACTCTAGTAGAAAAATATCAGTGCAGTAAATCCCCAGTACGGGAAGCCCTGATTGCCCTATGTGAGAACCAAGTGCTCCGGAACATACCCCGGTATGGCTACGAAGTAACCCGGCTGACCATAGATGATATCCGGGAAATGTTGGAATTCCGCTATTATCTGGAAGGTGGAATCCTCCAAAGCCGGGCCGAACACCTTAACCAGCGTCAGATTGACGAACTGGAGCAACTGAACCAGGAATGCCTGCGGGATGATGTGACACCTCGGGAGCACTGGATGGCCAACTTGGCTTTCCATGTGACACTGATTCATGATTGTGGAAATGATTATATCGATCAGCAGGTGAAGGGCTGCATGAGACGGCTGACCCGGGCTTACGCCCAGTTCCGGTGGGGTGTGGACAAACAGGACCTTCACATGTCCTGCGACTGCCGGCATCACAAAGACATCCTTGATGCTCTGCGGGAAAAAAATAGTGCCAAAGCAGTGAAAATGCTGAAACAGGATCTGAAAGATTTTACCTTGTTAAAATGAAAGGGAGGCTGCTGCACATGTATGGCCTTAGCATGTGCAGCAGCCTCTTTTGTCAGCGTTCAATGGTCAATGGCCGTTAGGAGTTAGCAAGCAGTACAGCGCTAAAGTAGATTCTCCGCAGAATTCTTTGCTCTTGTTAGTTAATTAATAGTAGCACACTATGTATTCAGAAAATTCTTGCAATCTAATCATATTAGTGATATATTAAAAATAAGGATAATAATCTAAAATTGTTTAAAGAAAAGGGGTAAGCAAAATGGCACTGTCTGATGCAATCATGGATAATTACTCGCGGATTTTACATGAGGAACTGATTCCCGCAATGGGCTGTACAGAACCTATTGCCATTGCTTATGCCGCAGCTAAGGCAAAAAGCTACCTGCCGGAAGAAGTGGTCCGTTACGAGGTGGATTGTTCCGGAAACATGATTAAGAACGTGAAAGGTGTCACCGTTCCCAATTCCAACGGTCAGAAGGGAATTCCAGCGGCTGCGGCACTGGGTATCTGTGGCGGAGACCCATCTAAGGTTCTGGAAGTCATTGCTGGCGTCAACGACGCACAGAGGGAAGCCTGCCGGAAACTGGTGGCTCGGAATGTGTGCGATGTGGAACTGGTGGAAGGGGTACCAGGATTGTACATCGATGTGAAGCTCTGGGGCGAGAAACATAGTTCGGAAGTGATTCTTTCTGGGAACCACACCAATGTCTATAAAGTCGTCCAGGATGGACAAGTCCTTTATGACCAGAGCTTGGAAGCCAAGGAAGGAAAGCACCAAGGTGCTGATCGCAGCCTTATGTCCCTAGAAGGAATCTTGGAATACGCCACTGCTGTGAATCTAGACACAGTGCGGGATGTGTTGGACACAGAAATCAAAGACAACACAGCCATCAGCCAGGAAGGCCTTGATCATCCCTGGGGAAGCCAGGTAGGAAGGACTATCCGGGAGACCATCGGGGACAGCGTCATGGCCAGGGCTGAGGCTGCTGCTGCAGCAGGGAGTGATGCCCGGATGAGCGGATGCCCTAAACCAGTGGTTATCAATGCTGGGAGTGGCAACCAGGGAATCACCGTTACCATGCCCATCTTGGTCTATGCCAAGGAATGGGGGCTCTCTCACGATGAGACACTACGGGCACTGATTGTAGGGGATTTGATTTCTGTCTACATCAAGCATTATATTGGCCCCCTTTCCGCTTTCTGTGGTGCAGTCAATGCCGCCTGCGGAGCGGGAGCAGCCATTACCTGGATGGCTACTAGGGATTACCAGCATGTGGCAGATACTATTACCAATACCTTGTGTAATGTGGGCGGAATGGTCTGCGATGGTGCTAAACCTAGCTGTGCCGCCAAAATCTCCGCTGCCGTCCATGCAGCCCTGATGGGCCATTATATGAGCATGCACGGCCAGGTCTTCAAGGAAGGCGAAGGTCTTGTTGGCAAAAATATCGAAGAGACCATTAAAAATATCGGTTATTTGGGAAAGGTAGGAATGAAGCAGACGGATATCGAAATCTTAAAGACCATGATTGGGAAAGTCGATGTAAATGCTGCATTGCAGTGACTGAGTACAGATGCAACAGGAGATGAGAAAAATGGAAAAAAAGAAAGTGGGCACAATCAATGCCTTTGTCATTGTATTTGCCGTCATCGTAGGTTGCTGGCTGCTATCATTTCTAATTTCTCCCGGCGCCTTTGAACGGACAGTCTTGAACGGAGTGACTGTGGTGGTTCCCAATTCCTTCCACAGTGTTCCAAAAGTCTATCTGGGACCTCAGGCTATATTCCAGGCCATCCCCAACGGGTTGGTATCCAGTGCCAGCATGATGTTCCTGGTTATGCTGGTGGCCGGGTGCATTGAAGTTTACAAACAGACAGGTACTTTGGATAAGGCGATGGCAGGCGTTCTGGCCAAATCAGATACCATGGGATCTGAAAAAATCCTTTGCGCCATTATGTTCGTCTTTGGCTGCCTGGGCGGTTTCCTGGGGTGGAATGAACAAATTGTCCCCTTTATCCCCATCATCATATCCCTTTGCTTGGCGTTGGGCTATGATTTGATGACCGGCGTCACCTGTTCCGCCATGGTGGATATGATCAGTTTCTCCTTCTCTCCCACCAGTGTGTACACTGTGGGCATTTCCGATGAAATCGCTCAGCTGCCCATGTTCTCCGGATTCCTTTTCCGTCTGGTGCTGCTGATCATCGCCAACATTATCATGGCCATCTATGTACTGCGCTATGCCCGGGGTGTGAAATCCGGAAAACGGGCGTCCCTGACAGCGGATTTGGATGACAGCAAATTCCGCATCGACTATAGCGAAACATTGAAAGAGCCTCTGAATAAGCGGCAGAGCATTTCTCTTGTGGTGTTCCTGGTAACGTTTGTGGCTTCCATCGTGGGGGTTTCCACCAAGGGATGGTCCATGAATGACCTGTCTGCCTGCTTCCTGTTCACGGCTATTGCAGCTGGAGTGATCAACAGAATCCCGGCTGGGAAACTTGTTAATGTGATTATCGCTGGGGTCAAGGATGGTCTGACACCGGCACTTGTCATCGGCTTGGCAAGAGGGATTCAATGGATACTGACAGCTTCTGCAATCATCGACCCAATCATTAACGGTATCTCTAAGCCTCTAATGGCTATGCCCAAATACCTTACTCCTATCGCCGTCATGATTGTTATTGCCTTGTTCAACGGGTTAATTACTTCTGGATCCGCCAAAGCGATGGCACTTATGCCTATCTTAATCCCTCTGGCAGACTTGGTAGGGATGACCCGTCAGACCATGATCCTGGCCTTCCAGTTTGGGGATGGGTTGACCAACTCGGCATGGTTCACCAGCGGTACTCTACTGATTTTCCTAACTATTGCCGGAATTCCGCTGAAGAAATGGTGGAAATTCGTGACTCCGCTGCTGCTGATCTTGAGCGTTGTTTGCGTGATTGCATTGCTGGTTGCTACAAAAATCAATTATGGTCCATTTTAATCTGGAGGCGTTGAACAATGGATGTAAAAGAAAGAGTCAATGGAATCCAAGAAGAACTGGTTGCCCTGAGGAGACATTTTCATGAGCATCCTGAAAGATCTTGGAAAGAATTTGAAACCCAAAAATATATCATGGAATATCTGGAAAAATTGGGTATCCCATACGTGAAGGCCTGCAAATCTGGTGTGATTGCCACCATCAAGGGGCCCCATTCTTCGGACAAGATTATCGGTATTCGTGCGGATATTGATGCCCTGCCCATCACGGAACTGGGAACAGAAGCCTATAAATCCCAGAATGAAGGGACCATGCATGCCTGCGGCCATGATACCCACATCACCATCCTGCTAGGAACGGCTAAAATTTTAGCGGGGATGAAAGACCAACTGAAAGTTACCGTCCGGCTGCTGTTCCAGCCTGCGGAAGAATTCATCGAGGACAGTGGGGCTTACTATATGAAGGAAGAACCCCTGGTGAAGGAATGTGACCGGCTCATTGCGCTGCATATCTGGAGTAAGATTCCAGTAGGCTGTGTTTCCCTGCGTTATGGCCCTGTGATGAGTGCTGCCGATACCTTCGATATCTATGTGGAAGGAAAGGGGGGCCATGGAGCCCTGCCTCATCAGACTATAGATCCCATTGTGGCCGGTTCTGAATTTGTCACCACCCTCCAGACTGTAGTCAGCCGGGAAGTCAATCCCTTGGAACCGGCGGTGCTCAGCGTTACCACCTTCCAGAGCGGTACTACTTCCAACGTGATTCCAGGCGAAGCACATCTGTCCGGCACCGCTCGTACCTTTAACAAGGAACTGCGGGAAGACTATCCCCATATTTTGGAACGGGTGGCCCAAGGCGTCGGGACCGCAACTCGGGCTGCCATTCGTACCGAATATCACTTCGGACCACCTCCTATGATCAACGATGACGCTTGTGTGGATACGGGACGCCGAGCCTGTGCAAAGGTTTTCGACAAAGACAAGATCATCGACTGGGAGCTGCAGATGGGTGGAGAAGACTTTGCCAAGTATTACAATCCCAAATGTTTGTTGCTCTTGGGCGGCGGCTTTGATGATGAAGCCAAACGGTATCCCCAGCATAGCCCCTATTTCGATATTGACGAAAAAGCCTTGGGGTTGGGCGTCCGGTATTTTGTTCAGTATGTACTGGAATGGGAAAAAGAAGTAGCTGAATAAATTTTATGGGTGCTTCACATTTTTTGTGGGGGCTGTGAAAAATGCGTTATCATTTTTCACAGCCCCTTTTTTGTGCCCCAAAATCACAGTAAACTTTTGAAAAGGAGAAAAATTCTTGTAAAAAGGGCAGACTTCTCCTTTTCTCAAGAAAGCGTAAGCTTTAGTTAAGCAGCTGCCAGCTTGTTTCGCTGTGCTTTCCTGTAGTATTTACTTAGGTTGAAACCAATAGAAACCAGATATATCTCCATTTGGACGAATTTCAGTCATCTTCGCACCAGTTTCTTATAGGAGCGGTCTTCTTTAATAATCCCAATGTATCTTCAGCTTGGATTATACGGTTCCTACAAAGTTGCATATTCCGGCCTGATTAAGGGCCACCTGCACGGTGCTTTTTTCACCTTACCGCAGAATTTAAGCCACCTTGCCGGAAATACTTACCACATCATTCATGAGTACCCATACTGTAATTAGCACACTGAATTTGTGTGACTTTTACTATAGGGGGTCTTCATAATGACGGATTACCGAAAAATTCTTATGCTGCTAAACATGGGAAAGTCAACGCGATATTGCTCGTAGCAAGATTGCGTCCCGGGAAACCACCAGGGCTGTCCAACAGTCTGCTGAAAAATTAGGGATTAATTAGCCACTGGACGAAAGCGTTACGAATACTGATTCGGAAGCACTGCTGTTTCCTAACCGGTAATACTGCTAAAGGTTGTTATGTCTAACCTGACTATCCTTTAAAAATTGTAGAAACTCGGTGCCAACGTTCTATGATTTTCTGCACCCAGTACAGCACTAGATGGATGGTATGCCGCAAAAAACGTTTGCAAACTCTTTTGAGCTCGCAAGCAGTTTATTCTTTCGGAGTAGGTATTGTTTCACACCCACTTCTTATCTAGCATATGTACCACAAAAAAATACATTAATAAATATAATTCATCAATTCTTGCAAGAATATACATTGGACAGGAGAAGTCTCACCATGGGATAATAATCACATAAATCAGAAAAATATGCATAGGAGATGATTGTATGAAAGCATCATGGTTGTTATGCGCAGCAGGGCTATCCTTGGGGACTCTGCTATGCCCGTCCAATGCAGAAATGGCCAAGCTCCAGTACGACAAGGTGGTGGACCTGTCCCATGAAATCGTGGAAAATCAAATGCCGGCTGATCCATCCCTGACCCAGCCTTCCATGAAGTTCTTTTCCCGAGTGGGACAAAAAAGCGATTATAATCTGGAAACCATCAGCTATTGCCCCCACACAGGAACCCATATGGATGCCCCGTTTCACATCGACAATACCAAACATGCCATCGAAGGCTGGAAGGCCGATGTTCTCATGGGACCAGCTGTTATCATCAAAACCGGCCATCCCGGTGCCTATGTGATTTCCAAGGAAGATATCATTACCTGGGAAAAGAAAAATGGAAAAATTAAACCAGGTGATGCCGTTCTGTTCCATACCGGCCATGATGCCAATTGGAGCAAAGGCTATGATGCCTATATCAAAAACGGCTATACCACCGTATCTCCGGAAGCCGCTGAATACCTGGTGAGCAAAAAGGTTCGCTTTGTAGGAACGGAAAGCATTTCTCCCGATGGTCCGGCCCCCAATTCCCATAAAGTTCTGCTGAGCCACGAAATTCCAGTATTGGAAAATGTCTGCAATCTGGAGTCCATTAAGGGAACTCGCTGCTATACCGTAGGCACCTTTGCCAATGTGAAGGGTGGCACAGGCGTTTGGGTAAGACTTTTGGCACTGCAATAAGAAAAAATCCATAGCGGAAAAGGACTTGTGTCCCATGCTGAGAGGGGATTCACAAGTCCTTCTTTGTGCAGAAAAGCAGTGTTGGCAGCAATGGGGACTGAAAGTTTGGTTAACGATGAGTTAGGTCAGGTTTGCTATTTTGGAACAAGTATAACTCTAGATTGTTGCTTTTTTAGCAAATACAACTGTGCATTGAAAAAAAACACTGCTTTGACAGCAGTAAATTGACATCCCTGTATAAATGTGACAAAATTGAAAAAAGGACCAGGAAAAGGGGGATGGCTATGTCAATTGAAATGATCAAAAATGTGCTTACCATCAAGACCGATGCAATTTTCACCACCGCGCTGGCGGCAATTATGCTTCTAATCGGGTATTGGGTCAAAAACAACATTGCTGCGCTGCGCAAGTATTGTATTCCCGCACCTGTAGTGGGCGGCTTCCTGTTTATGTTCGTCACGTTTTTTGGGCATCAGACAGGGGCTTTTGCCTTCAAGTTTGACACTTACTACATGAGTCCCTTCATGTTGGCCTTCTTCACCACCGTAGGCTTGGGTGCCAGCCTGACCCTTTTGAAGAAAGGCGGCTTCTTGCTGATCGTCTATTGGCTGGTAGCGGGAATTGTTTCCATTTTCCAGAATATCATCGGAATTGGCTTTAGCAAGCTGGTGGGGATTGAAGCTCCCTATGCACTTCTGGCCAGTGCCATTTCCATGATTGGCGGTCACGGGGCTGCTGGCGCGTATGGCAAGACCTTCGTAGAAATGGGTTATCCTGTAGCTATGGAAGTGGGGATGGCAGCAGCGACCTTTGGGCTGATTTCTGCCGTGCTGGTAGGCGGTCCTTTGGCTAGGGCCCTGATTGAAAAGTACCAATTAAAACCCGACGAATCCGAGAACTTTGATACGGACGTTCTGAACGTCAATGCCGACCAAAAGGAAAAACTGTCCTCTTTGGATATCATCAAAAATGTTACCGCCATTGTGGTGTGTATGGCCATTGGCACAATGATTTCCGGCTGGATCGGCAAGCTGATCAATATGAGCTTCCCCACCTATGTGGGTGCCATGTTCACCGCAGTAATCCTGCGTAACCTGAACGAAAGCTTCCATTTCTACAATTTCAGCTTCTCCCTGGTGGACTCTATTGGGGACGTCATGCTGAACTACTACCTGGCCATTGCCCTGATGACCCTGAAACTGTGGGAACTGGCAGGCCTTCTGGGCGGCGTACTGCTGATTGTGACTGCACAGGTCATCTTCCTGGCCGCAGCCTGCTACTTCATCATCTTCCGGGTGCTGGGCAGCAACTACGATGCAGCCGTTATGTGTGCAGGACTAATGGGGCACGGCTTGGGCGCCACCCCCTCTGCCATTGTGAACATGACCGCCGTAAAGGAAAAATACGGCATGAGCCGGAAAGCTTTTATGATTGTGCCCATTGTTGGCGCCTTTCTGGTAGATATCATCTACCAGCCCCAGACCATCGCCTTTATTAAGTTCTTTGTGCAGGCGAAATAAGAGAAATGTTGGGTGTATGAAAACTAAATAGAAATCCCATTGTTATGAGATATAATTCAATCTCATAACAATGGGATTTTTCTTATTCTGCACTGACGCGACGCAGTACTTTTTCCAGAACCTGAGCGGCTTGGCCAATGTCGTGGGACGGAGTAAATTCTTCCGGGGAGTGGCTGATGCCACCTCTACTAGGAACAAAGAACATGGCAGTGGGCAGCTCGTGGCCTAGAATCATCGCATCATGGCCGGCCCAACTGGGCTGCACTTGGTAGGGAATATTCTGGGCTTGAGCTTCTTCAGCAATGAGATTTTTGAGGCCTGCATCCATTGGCAGAGGCGGAATTTGATCCAACTTGGCAATTTCATAGGTAACACCGTATTTTTGAGCTGTATGGTCCAAAAATTTCTGAAACCCAGCCAAAACGGAATCCATCAGAGTATCTGTTTCGCTGCGGATTTCCAGAGAAATCTCAGCTTTGCCAGGAACTACGTTGTTGGCATCAGGTTCTACTTTGATATGGCCTACTGTGGCTACATACTGCCGTTGAGAGGCTAGCGCACTGTTATACACATGGGTGATAAAGGAGGACGCCGCGGCCAAAGCGTCGTGCCGTAAATCCATAGAGGTGGTTCCGGCATGGTTGGCTTTACCTGTAAAAGTAAGGGTGAAATGCCGGATGCCTACAATGGCAGAGACAATACCCAAGGGAAAACCCGCAGTTTCCAAAGCGTTGCCTTGCTCAATATGAAGCTCCAGAAAGCATTTCCCAGGCGGGAAATGGGGTGTGAAGGGATTGCCAGTAAGCCCGGAAGCTTGAAGAAGTTCAGGTAGGTTTTTGCCTTCTCGAGTCATCAAGGCTGTTGGGTCCAGGCCTTTCAGCTTGCCAGTAAGAGCTTGACTGCCAAAGCATACCTTACCAAAACGGGTTCCCTCTTCTTCGGCAAAGGCGATGATGCAAAGCGGCCGAACTGGGCAATAGCCAAGCTGATGCCAATAGTTAGCGATAGCCAGGGGAACGGTAATGCCCAAGGCACCATCATATTTGCCGCCTTGGGGTACGGTGTCTAGGTGTGAACCTGTGTAGACGGGGGGCAGGTCCTGGGTGCCAGGGACAGTCAGAAATAGGTTTCCGCAGGCATCCTGAACGGCAGTAAGACCAATCTTTTGGGCATAATCCATTAGATACCCTTGCGCCTCCTGAAAGGCTGGAGACCAGGATAGACGGGTAGTGCCTTTTCCTTCTGTGTAGCCAAAGTGAGAAAGGGGGAAGAACAGGTCCTCCCAGATTTTTTCTAAAGAAAGCATTCTTAAACCTCCTTATGCAGGGTCGTGTTCCAGATTTCTACAGCCCGCTGGAAATCCTTTAGTAAATCATCTTTGACATTCAGCAAATATTTAACAAAAAAAGTTGATGACACAGTGAAGCTGAGCCGACCTAGTTCGTCATATAACGGAATTGCAAGGCTGCCCACATCATAAACAAATTCCTCAATCTCCGTGGCGTAGCCCTTGCGGGCAATGTCCTCCAACTGCCATAACAGTTGCTCCTTCGTTTTGATGGTGTTAATGGTGTAAGCATGATAGTCAAAATTGTCTAATATATCTTTTCGGCCTTGAGAAATCTGATTGGCCAGCAATAATTTTCCGGAGCTGGTAGCACTAAGCGGCAAATCCGTATATTCAGACATGACAATGTAGTAAGCGGCCTTGGTAGGATAGGCACAGTAGATACTAAATATTTGATTGTGATAAACCATCTGCAAGCTGGTGGAAAAATGATATTTCGTGGCAATTTCATCCAAAAGTGGCTTGAATAATCTAATATAGCGGTTAATGTCCTCGTGAATCATGGATGCTTTAGAAACAAAATAAAATCCCAACTTGTAATTGCCTGTATCAGCATCACGCAGGAGCAGCTGATTTTCTACCAAAGTATTCACCAGGCCTCGGGTGGTATTGATGTTGAGTCCCGTCATTTCACTGATGGAAGCTAAGGAAAGACTAGGGGTAATAAGGGAAAAACAATCTAAGATTTTGATGGCACGTTCTACGGATTGGATGGGTTTTTGTAACTTCTTTTCCATAATGGCTCCTTTTGCTTTCTGTTTTGATGCTATTAGAGTACCACGAATGAAATTTGTTGACAAATCATTTTCATTCGTGGTATAACTCTACCCATAAACTACAATGCAACATAAAAAACGACAATGTAGTCAAAACAGAGAGAATGACTATGAGTTGCAGGTAGTTAATCGAGGGGAGTAGGAGGCATGACGAACATGCAAACAGAAGCAAAGAAGTACACGCTCAGTGACAAAATGAAATCACTGGGACCTGGGTTCCTTATTGTAGGATCCTTCATTGGACCGGGCACGGTTACCAGTTCTACTAAAGCCGGTGCGGACTACGGCTTAAGCTTGTTCTGGTGCGTAATTTTCTCGGTAATTGCAGTTATGGTCATGCAGGGAATGGCTGCCCGACTGGGCATTGTAACCCAAATGGGCTTGGCAGAAAACCTGGTGAAAGATTTTGAAGACCGCCCTCTTTTGCGGAATCTGCTTTGCGGCCTGGTGGCCGTAGCCATTACCATTGGTGGGTTTGCCTATATGAGCGGCGACTTGACTGGTACCGCTATCGGCATCAGCGCCTTAACCGGCGTTTCTACCCGCATTATTGCTCCTATTTGGGGCCTATGCATTTTGTTGATTCTGAGCTTTGCCGGTGATGCCGTTAAGTATCTGGAAAAGCTTCTGGGCATCTGCGTAGTAATTATGGCTGTGGTGTTCCTGGTAACCATGATTGTGGTGAGACCAGACGTCGGAGATTTGCTGGCTGGCTGCGTGCCTAATATTCCCCAGGGTGGCCTGATGACTTGCCTATCCCTGATTGGCACTACAGTAGTACCCTACAACATGTTCCTTCATGCAGCTTCTGCCAAACGGACTTGGCATTCTACAGATGAACTTCCACTGTGCCGTTTTGGTACCAACATTCCCATGATCATCGGCGGCATTGTTACCGGTGCCATTATGGTAACTTCTGCTACGGTGATGTACGGCATGCCAGTTCGGAATGCTATGGATATGGCTGTTCAGCTGCGCCCTACCTTGGGAGTTTGGGCTGAACCGTTTATGGCTATTGGCCTGGTGGCCGCCGGCGTTTCTTCTGCAGTCTGCACTCCTATGGGTGTATCCTACGTATTGGCTGGTCTATTCAAATGGAAAACCGATCGTTCTGACAAACGTTACACCATCACCAATTTCCTGGTGCTGATTACCGGTATCGTTGTTGCTGGTATGGGTTTTAATCCGATTGCATTAATTATGGCAGCACAAATGGTCAATGGCATAGTCCTGCCAGTTGTGGTAGGCGTTACCATCTATCTGACCTGCCGTCATGGGATTATGGGCCAATTTGTTAACAGCAAGCTGGAAACGGTCTTGGGTGTTGGCATCTTTGGAATTTCCCTGGTGCTAGGTCTGAGCAGTGTGGTCAGCCTGATGTAAGTAAAAACACATTGCATATATTGTGAATGGTGTTCTATTAATAAAAGGAGATGTTCTTAGATGAAAGAAAGCAAACCTTGTATCTACGATCCTGCATTTTTGCCCACCAATATCTATAGCGGGGTTCCGTCCTTTTTGAATCTGTCCGTTCTGGAAAAGAAAGAAGACTTGAAGAAGGTGGATGTGGCAGTCCTGGGTGTGCCTTGGGAAGGCGGCTGCACCATTGGCGGCTATTCCTCCTGCACAGAAGGTCCCAAGTCCATCCGTACAGCTTCTATCCGCTACACTGGTTATCTGCCTGACTTCGATTTGGATTCCTTATCCGTATTGAAGGCTGGAGATTATGGCGATTGTGCTGTACAAAACGGTAACTATGACTTCACCTTCCAACAGATTCGGGAACGGTACGGTGAAATTGTGGATGCAGGGGCTGTTCCCATCTTGTTTGGCGGCGACCATGGTATTGCTTATCCGGCCATCAGTGAATTGGCCAAACGCCATCCCAAACGTGTAGGAGTTCTGCATTTCGATGCCCATTTGGATAACTACAATGCTTTTGGTGACGATGACCTGTCCCGGTGTTCTCCTTTCTACCGTCTGTACAATGATCCTAACATGGATGCCACCAAGATTGTGCATATTGGTATCCGGGGACCCAGAAATCACCAACAAGAACGGGAAAATGCCAAGAAGTTTGGTGCTACCGTAATTCCCTGCTTTGAAGTAAAGAAAAATGGTTGGGAAGCCTCTATCAAGAAAGCCATTGAAATTGCTTCTAAAGATACGGATGTGCTGTATGTTACTATTTGCGCTGACAGCCTGGATGCTGCCTTTATGCCCCAAGGCCCGCAAGATATGGCAGGCCTGACCAGCTTTGAACTTTTGATGATGGTGCATGAAGCTGGCTTGGCAGGTGCTTCTTCCCTGGACTTTGTGGAAATTTATCCGGAAAATGGTACGCTGCAAACCGCTTCTCATGTGGGCTGCTGGGCTGCTCTGTACTTTATGAATGGGCTGGCGGAATACCGTTTGAACCATAAGAAATAAGAAGTACTGTAATAGGGGGAGTATAAATGGCAATGGAAAAAGTGGACAAACCCGTGAATATGTTTGTCCTATTTGCCCGGTTCTTCTCTATCCTGGCTAAAAACCTGGAGAAGAAATACGGTGCAGAAGGTCTGGACTTACTGAAAGAAACCGTCATTGAATGGGGCGTTGCCAGAGGCAAGGATATTGCCCATCGTGCAGCCCAAAGCGGTAAAACCAATGATCTGGAAGCTTATCTGCCCAGTTACGATATGGAACGCAGTGAGCTGTTCGGTGCTGAAACCAAATATACGCCGGATGAAATCCATCAGGATTTTGACCGCTGCGTATTTGCCCAAACCTGGATAGACGCCGGAGAGGAGAAATATGGCCGCATTTACTGCGAGAATATCGATCCGGCCATTGTCAAAGGCTACAATGAGGATATGGAATGCATCCATGACCACATCATGTACAAAGATGGGCATTGCACTTTCTGTTTTAGAAAAAAGAAGAAATAAGAAAAATAAAGGAAAAGCGCTGCAGTTAAATTAGGCTGCAGCGCTTTTCTCTATGGTGACAGGATGATTTATACTGGTTTCTTGTCACCAAAGTACTCTTTGACAAGGGAAATAAAATAGTTTTGGGCTTCGTTACATACATAACCTGACCGGGTGCCAATCAAAAATTCAGAGTAGCTGGGTTGCTTTCCGATGGACAGGTAGACGGGAGACTTCTCGTAATTTTTGAAATAGCGAATGCAGATATCATAACAGAAGGCTACGCCCATGCCCCGGCTGGCTAAGGCCAGACAGGTATCTAAACTGCGCAGGATGGTCATAGGCGGATGCAGATGATAGGTGGAAAGAAGCTGCTGCCCAAAACGGGCAACTTGGGCCTGCTGAGGGTCATTGCTGTAAAATACCATATCCTTAAAAAGGGAAAGATCAATCCAAGGGTGGGAGAAACCATCACGCTGTTGTATATATTTTTGATAAGGAAAATCCTGGGGGATACACAGCAGGACTTCCTCTTGATTGATATGGATATAATCAAGGTTGCGATTGCGGGTAGGCTGGGAATAAATGGCTAAATCTACTGCACCGTTCTCCAGCGCAGTTTCCGCTTCACTGATAGGTCTTTCGAAAATTTCAATATGGTAATTAGGGTACCGTTCTTTGAACAGCGGCAGTATTACTGGCAGAACGTAGGCTCCTCTTACAGGGGTGATGGCTAAACTTAAAATTCCTTCCGTATGATTGACTGCTTGTTTTAGGGTGAAACGGAGTTTGTCCTGCAGCAATAAGATTTGTTCTCCGGTCCGAAGGAATTCTTTTCCTGCATAGGTAGGCTGCATTTGCTTGTTAATCCGCTCAAAAAGAGGCGTACCTATCTCTTGTTCCAGTTTTTGCAAAAATTTGGTCAGGGAAGGCTGGGCCACATATAGCATTTCTGCTGCTTTGGATAGGGTGCGATATTCAGCAATGGCTTTAACGTAGGTGAAATCACGGAAGTCCATTTGTCCTCATCTCCATTCTAGGGATATCTTTATTATAATATATAGTCTAAAGGAATAAAATATATAATATTTATATATTTTTAATATACATAAACTCGTGCCATAATATAAGCAGATAAACAGAAAAATAAGACAAAGAGGTGAGGCAGTAATGAAAAAAGGCTATATGGAAACTAGCGATCATGCCTTTATTTATTACGAGGATACGGAACAGGGTGATGATACCATTTTGCTCATTCCAGGACATATGTGTACCACCAAGTTCTATCAAAGAAATGTTGTGGAATTGCAGAAAAAACATCGGGTAGTCTGCATTGACAGCCGGGGTTTTGGGAATTCGTCGAAACCATTGCAGGGCAACTCTATTGCTCGGCATAGTGAGGATATTCACGAAATCATCGAGTATCTTCAACTGAAGAAGGTGCTGCTTCTTGGCTGGTCCCTGTCCGGCAGTGTGGTGGTTACGTACGCACATCGCTATCATGACGAAAATCTACAAGGGTTGGGGCTTTTAGATTGTTGTTTATTCCCGTTTTCCCCAGATGATTGGAACTCCTACAATTTAAAAAACTATAACATGGACGGCTGGAATCAGAAATATCGGTTGTGGTATGCAGATCCGGAACAGTATATCGATAACTTCTGCAATCGGGTAAAAGGGACATTATCAGAGGAAGCTGCTGCCATGGTGCGGGAAGAAATTAGAAAAACCCCACCTTGGATTGGTTTTGCTCTCCACAGTGATTGGTGTCATCAGGACTGTACCCCTTATTTAAAAGAACTTACAGTGCCGGTGATTATTTTCAGCGGCAGTTCTCTGGGGCATAAACCTTCCATGGGAAAATATTATGAAACGTTGATTCTCACTTATCATGAGCATCACATTTATGAAAACGGCGGCCATATGCTGTTTTGGAGCGAAAGCGAAAGCTTCAATGCACAGTTGGAAGCATTTTTAGCTAAAATCCGATAAGATCTGCTGCAAAGGGGGCGCTAGTATGTCAGTTGGTTACATTGCCTTGATCATCGTCCTTACGGTGAGCATTTTGATTGTTTTGGTCAGCAAATTTAAGCTGCACGCCGCTATTTCCTTGTATATAACCTCCATGCTGCTTGCCATTTTGGTCGGTACGCCAATGGAAAAAATCCCTAAGATGATTAATGATGGCTTTGGAAATACCTGCAAAGGCATTGCTATGGTCATTTTTCTGGGATCTTTGTTGGGTATTATTTTAAATAAGACCGGTGCCATTGTTAAATTAACGGATTCCTTGGTGTCGTTTTTCGGTTCGAAACGGGTCCTTTGGGCTTTGGGTATCAGCTGCTTTATTTTGGGCGTTCCTGTTTTCCCAGATACAGTCTTCCTTTTGGTGATTCCTCTGTGCACCAATTTAGCGAAGAAAACGGGAATTTCCATGATGGCCTTTATTGCGGCTATTCAGACAGCGTTGATTACCAGTTCCCTTGTTCCGCCTACACCGGGGCCTGTGGCGGCAGCCGCTGCCCTTAACCTGCCGTTAGGAATCGCGATTCCCTGGGGCATTCTAGTTTCTGTTCCAGGAACCATTGCAACAGTGCTGTATGCCTATTATTTAAAAAATGATCAAATTCCCCTTAATGAAGTTTATTTGAGCGATGGTGGAGATCAGCAGGAAAATGTTCCGAATATGAACTTTAAAAAAGCCATTGCTCCTATTATTCTTCCGGTCATCTTGATTGTGCTGCAAACTGTGAGCGCAGCCTTTATGAAGGGCAGCTTCTTTGCAAGATTGATGCTGTTTATTGGGGACCCCATGTCAGCGTTGTTTATCGGCTGCTTATATGCGCTGCTCACCCAAGTCAAGGATTGGGTACACAATATGGATATTCGGGGTAAATGGGTAAATTCTGCTCTGCTTGACTGCGTAGGCCCTGTATTCATCACAGCCTTGGGCGGTGCTCTGGCTTCCTTTATTAAAGGTTCGGGTGTTGCCGGAATCTTGGCTCACGCTATTGTGGATGCACATATTCCTGGTATTTTTGTGCCGATGGCCATCGGTTTTCTGATTCGGACGGCAGCAGGTTCCAATACCTTGGCAATTGCTACAGCAGCTGCGCTTTGTGGACCGATGCTGGATATTTTGGGCATTTCCAACTTGGCTGCTTATTTGGCCATTTGCTCCGGATCCATTGCAATTGCTCATGCCAACAGTTCTGGCTTTTGGCTGATTTGCTCTTTGGCAAATTTGAATTTCAAACAAGGCATGCGCAGTGTAGGATTGGTTTCTGCAGTATCTGGTGTATTCTGCATGGCCTTTACGTTGGTACTGTACTTTGTAGGGATTATCTAAACGCATACAAAAAGAGAATAGAGAAATTTTGGCCGCTAGCAAAAGAATTGTGCTTTTGCCAGCGGCCTTTTTTGCCTTAAATTTTATAAAAAAAGGCCTCCTTATTGCCATTTAGTATTAATTGCATGCTTAGTTAATCAAGATAGCTTTAATGAGAAGCAATTATTTTCCGAACGAAGAGAGGATTACTGGATTAAAAAAGTTTGCAGAATAACCGGCAGAATTCCTCATATGACAAAGATAATAACTGAAAAATATGAAGAATCTGCCTGTAAAAACAAGAAATATAACGTCAGAAGTCAATTCAAGGAATGTTATGTATATATCATAACATTAATAGATATAATAATATAATTGTTCGTAAAATGAGAAAAGTAATTGACAAAATATTTACAGGAACATACAATGAAGTTGAATTTAGAAATATATTACATACTACATTTTAATTTAGGAGGGAAGTTAGTTATGAAAGTCAGCATTGCACAGATGGACATGAAATTTGCAGATCCTGAATTTAACTTTAAACACGCAGAAGAACTAATTAGAAAAGCTGCACTAGAAAAACCAGATGTGATTGTATTGCCGGAAACCTGGAATACGGGTTTCTTCCCGGATAAGAATTTGGCATCATTAAGTGATCAAAATGGTGAAAAAACGAAAGAATTATGCGGTGGATTAGCCAAAGAATTGAATGTAAATATTGTGGCTGGTTCTGTCTCAAATGTAAAAAACGGAAAAGTATACAATACAGCTTTTATTTTCAATCGTTCGGGAAATTGCATCGCGGAATATGATAAAATTCATGCCTTTACTCCGATGAAGGAAGATGTTGCCTATCAAAAGGGGGATCATCTGGCTTTATTTGAACTGGATGGGCATCGTTGCGGGATGATTATTTGCTATGATATCCGTTTCCCGGAATTGACTCGGGCTTTGGCTGTGAAAGGTATTGATATCCTCTTTATTTCTGCTCAGTGGCCAGCTGTTCGTCGTACCCATTGGCAAATTCTCACTAAAGCACGTGCTATTGAGAATCAAGTTTTCCTGGCAGCTTGCAACTCTTGCGGAAAAGCAGGTGAAACTGTATATGGAGGAACTTCCTGCCTGCTGAATCCTTGGGGCGAGGTTATTCAAGAAGCTGGGCCTAGTGAAGAAATTATTTCTGGTGATTTTGATTTTGAGATTTTAAAAGGGATTCGTTCCAGTATTAACGTATACGTGGATCGCCGCCCTGATTTATATGCAAAATTCTAAGGAGGCAGGAACTATGTCAATGGTACGGTTTCAATTGGAAAAAGGCGGTAAAGTAAGTGATTTAGATATAGTTTATGATGATTTGTATGCAATTGGGTATGCGGGCCGGAATATGGCAAAAACGTTAGAACATATCCAGGAACTGAAAGAACGTTTTGGTGTTCCTGCTCCCAAACTGATTCCTACGATTTTCCAAATGTCCAATATGTTGCTGACTCACGATTTGGATATTCATTTTGTCAGCCATGATACCTGTGGGGAAGTGGAATATGTCATTATTACCCAAGGTGAAAAGGTTTATATCGGTATTGGCAGTGACCATACGGATAGAAAGCTGGAAGGGGAAAGCGTGCCCAAAGCCAAGCAGGTATGCCCGAAGCCTATTGGCGGTGTGGTTTGGGACTATGATGATGTAAAAGATCATTGGGACGACATTAAATTAAACTCCTACCAGGTTGTGGATGGTAAGGAAACCCTGTATCAAGAGGGCGGCGTAAAGGACATCCTGCCGGTGGAACGGATTTTGGAAGAGATGCATAAACGGGTAGAAGCTATTCCCCGCAGCATTATTTTCTCCGGTACGGTGCCTGTGAAATCTGGTTTCGTATTCGGCACACATTTCAGAGGGGAGATGATTGATCCTATCTTGAACAGAAAATTAACCTGCCAATACTCTGTCCATGAAATTAGTGAGGAGGAACGGTAAAGATGGGTAAAACACTGAAATTATTAGGCATGGCTCTACTTTCTCTTACGGTGATGCTCACTGCCGGGTGCAATAGTGGCCCAAAAGGTCCGGATAAAGACGGTGTTTATACAATTAAGTTCGGTTCTACCGGGAATGACCAGCATCAGTACACCGTTTATGGAAAATACTTCAAACAGAGAGTTGAAGAATTAACCAATGGTAAAGTAAAAGTGGAAATTTATCCCAACAATGCCTTGGGTAATGAACGGGAAATGGCCGAATCTGTTTTGATGGGAACTATCGAAATGTGCTGTGTTACTTCTGACGGCACGCTGCCTTCCTGGGTGCCTGAAACGCAGATCCTCTCCATTCCTTACTTGTTTGCGAATAAAAAAGAAGCCTATTACGTATTGGATAATACCTTACAAAATTATTTGGAACCCAAATTCGAAGCTAAAGGTGCCAAGCATTTGGCTTTTGCTGAACTGGGCTTCAGACATTTCACCAATAACGTAAGACCTGTAAAAACAGCCGCTGATATGGCTGGCTTAAAAATCCGTGTACAGGAAGCTCCGGTTTGGTTTGCCTTGATGCACGACTTAAATGCTACGGCAACGCCAGTACCGTTTGCAGAACTGTATACAGCTTTACAGCAGGGCATGGTTGATGGGGAAGAAAACCCTATAGCTTCTATTGCCAGTTCTAAATTCTATGAAGTGCAGAAATATATGAGCTTAGATGGCCACACCTATGCTGCAGGCAGTGCCTTGATCAATAAAAAGTTTTATGACAGCCTGCCTTCGGAATACCAAAAGGCTGTGGATGAAGCAGCTATTTATGCAAGGGATGCTCAAAGAGCTGACATTAACGGGAAAGAACAGGCAATGTTGGCAGAAATGAAAGCTGCTGGCTTGCAGGTCGATGAAGTCGATATTGAATCCTTTAAGAAGGCTACAGAAAATCTGTACAAAGAACCGGCTGTTGCTAAATTGGTGAAACCGGAATTGGTGGAAATGGTGAAAGAAGCCATTAAAACCATGCCGAAGTCTTAAAAAGGAGGGGCACAAATGAACATTCTTTCCGGAATTGATCGGATTCTCACAGCGTTGATTCGCTTTGTGCTGGGGCTGTCCTCCTGCGTCATCTTTGTTGTAACGTTTCTGGCTGTTATCTTTAGATATGTGCTGCATTCTCCATTGCCATGGTCACAGGACGTTATCCGGTTGGCTTTCACGTATATGATTTATTTTGGTGCTGCCTATTGTGTTCGAGATAATTCTCATTTGAACGTGGATGTGCTGCTGACCTTGCTTAGCAAGAGAAACCGGAAAATCGTTGAAATCATTATCAATTTTGTGTTGATGGGATTCTTCATTTTCTTGGTGAACTTTGGTTTTTCCTTTGCACAGATGGGGTATATCCAAACTACCTCATATTTGCTGCTGCCTATGACTTACTATTATGCAGGGATTCCTCTTTCTGCAATCTGCATGATTTTCTATGTAATCCAAAATATTGTGGCACAGATTAAAGAGCTAAAGGAAGGAGGAGAAGAAGCATGAGTATTATCCTCGCTTTATTTGCCCTGTTCTTGGTTGGTATTCCCATTTCTTTTGCCCTTGGCTTGGTGTCCGTAGGGGTTCTGGCTGGTCAAGACTTTAACCTGTTGATTGTAATTCAGCGGATGTTTGGCGGGGTGGACAGTATCGCCCTGATTGCAATTCCTTTGTTTATGCTTTCCGGGGAATTGATGTTCAGAGGTGGGATGTCTAAGCGCCTGGTGGATTTTGCAGATACCCTTTTGGGGCATTTGCCCAGCGGCCTGGCCATGGTAAGTATCCTGGCCTGCATGTTCTTTGCAGCAATTACCGGTTCTGCTATCGCAGCAACGGCTGCCATTGGCGGGATTATGATTCCGCTCATGAAGGAAAAAGGATATGATTATACCTTTAGCTCACCACTGCTGGCTTGTGGCGGATCTATTGGACCGATTATTCCTCCTTCTATTCCTTTGCTGGTATATGGCACATTGGCGAATGTCAGCGTAGGTGCCCTGTTTATCGGCGGTGTCGTTCCTGGTATCCTAATGGGTATCGGTCTGATGATTTTCTGCTACTTTATTGGCAAGAAAAGACACTATGTAGGCCGTGAAAAGGCTGCTACGCTTAAAGAAATTTTGGCAACAGGCAAAGATACGGTACTCGCACTTTTGATGCCCATCATCATTATTGGCGGCATCATGACCGGTATTTTTACCCCTACTGAATCTGGTGCAGTTGCTGTATTCTATGCTCTGGTGGTCAGCGTATTGATTTACCACCAAATGAATTGGAAGACCTTCTGGGAAGCCCTGGTCAACAGTGCTAAGAGCAGCGGTCAGGTGCTGATTGTAGTAGCCTGTGCTTCCTTGTTTACTTGGGTAATCACTGTAAACCAGGTGCCTCAAGTGGTAACGGCCTTCCTACAGGCAACGATTCATAACAAATATGTATTGCTGCTGGTTATTAACATTATCCTGCTGATTGCGGGGACCTTTATTGATACTACTAGTGCCATCGTAATCTTTGCTCCACTGTTTATCCCTCTGGTAAAAGCTATGGGCATTGATTTGGTACATTTTGGCTTAATCATTGCGGTGAACCTGACCATCGGTATGTGTACTCCTCCTTTGGGGGTATGCCTGTTCGTATCGGGTTCTATTGCCAAGATTTCGCTGAAGGACCAGATGCATGATCTGCTGCCCATGCTGGGTGTTCTGTTGGTGGTACTGCTTTTGGTAACCTACATTCCGGGTTTGACACTGTTCCTGCCCAGTATCTTCAAGTAATTCCTGCCAAAACCTAGCGTTTCGTACAATTTGTCATATAAATAGGGTGTGTCCGTTTTGGATGCACCCTATTTATGTGTATGAAGGTCGGGAGAGAAAGTGGAGAGCAAGAAATAAGGAATTTTTACGATAGGGAGGCATAGAAACAAAATACCAATATGTTGAGTAAAAAAATTATCGCCCGGAATTTTTTCTGATTCTGTTGTATAATAGTAACACTAATTGGAATATTTACAGGGAGTTATCAGTATGACGGAAAAACCGGATCAGTCTCTATTTACAAATCAAGGCCCGCTAAAAACCAATAGCTTAAAAAACCAAGCCTATCGCCAAATTAAGGATGCTATCTTATATCGGCGGTTGAAGTTGGATGTAGTCTATTCTCAAGATGATATTTGCAGTCAATTGGGTATTAGCCGCACTCCAGTACGAGAAGCACTTATAGAGCTGCAAAGTGAGGGCTTTATTGAATTTGTTCGTGGCAGAGGGTTTAAAGTTGTCGAGATTACACGCCAGGAGGCCTTGGGAATTATTGAACTCCGGCAGGAAATAGAAATTTTTGGCGCTTCTTTGGCAGCAGAACGAATCACGGATGCGCAGTTTGACGAATTAAAGAAACTTTATCAAGAGATGTTGGACGCTGGCGCAGATAGTGAATCCAGTGTGCTGTATCGGCTGGATTATAAATTTCACGCCTTAATCTTTGCCGCAACGGGAAACAGCTGGCTGGAAGAATTGAACGTAAAATTGCGGGAAAATTTCCTGCGGATTGAAACCCAACGAGCTTTTGCTACCCGCACGGCGGCTAAACAAGTATTTGGAGAACATCTTAAAATTTTGAATGCCATGGAAGCTCGGAATCCCACAGAAGCCAAGCGCGCGATGAAGAATCACATGAAGCATACGTTTAAGAGAACGTTGGTCAATATTATTTCTTTGGCAGAATAGAAATAAAAGAAAAGATAGGAAGCAGCAGGAAAATCTTTGCGATTTCCCTGCTGTTTTTTTCGCTCTCTAAAGCTATTGCATACGCAAATCGTACAATTGCTGTAATAATTTGGAATATACACAACAAAAACGTTGTTAATCTGGCCGCTAAAGACTGTTGGATTCTTCCATGGGTATATCGTTATAATGCAAATAGAAGAAAATTATTTGAGGAGGCGTTTATGATGAGTGCGGCGGCGATGTCACTATTGGTAATTTTAGTTCTAGCGATTGTATTGGTTTGGGACCGTTTCCCCATCGATATGGTTGCTCTGGCAGGTGCAATTGCATGCGGCTTGCTGGGTTTGATCAAGTACCCGGATATTTTTATTGGTTTTGGCGGAACTTCCACCATTCTGTTGGTAAGCATGATGGTTGTAGGTTCATCTCTATTCTATACTGGCTTGGCGAAAAAAATCAGTATGGCGTTTCTGAAGGTTACCGGTGATTCGGAAAATGGCCTGATCATCACGGTTACCCTGCTGGGGGCTCTCTTGTCTTCCATCTGCAACAATATCGGCGTGGTTATGACCTTGATGCCCATTGTTTTAAGTATGTGCAAGACCAGCCATATTTCTCCATCCCGGCTGTTGATGCCCATGTCCTATGGGGCTGCAGTAGGTGCTATGCTGACGCTGGTAGGTACGGTAACTTCTGTTATAGCTAGCGCAGTACTGAATGAAATGACTGGCAAGAGCATTGGCTTTGTGGAACTGGCTTGGCTTGGTGTACCGCTGACTCTGGCAACGGTGGTTTACATGGTCACCCTGGGCAAGAAGCTAATTCCCAACTATGATATTGATATGAGCAAAATCGAAATCGTGGATGATACCATGGCAGATACCAAAAAGATGTGGATTTCTGGTATTATCCTGATTGCCGTAGTTATTGGCATGGCTTTTGCACCCAAGAGTTTCCCACTATACATGATTTCCAGTATTGGAGCGTTGATCCTGATTCTCACGGGGTGTATTTCCACTAAACAGGCCTATAGCAGCATCAGTTGGACCACGGTGGTAATCTGCGGTGCCATGATGGCAGTCAGCGGTGCTGTCAGCAAGACCGGCGGTGCCAAATTGATTGCTGACTGGGTAGTAAGTGTAATTGGCGGCAATGCCAATCCCTATGTGATTACGGCAGTCTTCTTCCTAGTGGTCATGGCTTTGACCCAGTTCCTGTCCAATATTTCTACTATGGCACTGATGGCTCCCATAGCTATTTCTATTGCTAATAGCGTAAATGTTGACCCGCTGGCTATGGCTATCGTGGTGGCTGTAGGCGTTAACGCGGCGTACCTGACTCCTGTAGGTACCCAGTCTCTGACAGTTATTGCAGAACCTGGCCATTACAAGTTTACGGACTTCTTTAAGGTGGGCCTTCCTATTGCAATCATCAACTTTATTTTGGTGATGATTATTGTTCCGCTGAAGTGGTTCTAAGCGTAAGACAGGCAAAGGAGAAAAAATGGACAAGTCGATTTTGAACGGTATTATTGATACGCATATTCATACGGCACCGGATCCTTATACGAAACGGCGTTTTGATGATTTTGAGATTGCCAAGCAGACCCATGAGTATAAAGCTCGCTGCATTGTGATTAAATCTCATGCGATGGAAACGGCTGCAAGAGCCCAGTTAGTGAATAAGGAGTATGATGACCTGGATGTGTTTGGCGGTATCACGCTGAACCAGTGGGTTGGCGGCTTTAATCCCTATGCAGTGGATGCAGCCATTCATTTGGGTGGTAAGATTGTCTGGCTGCCCACACTGTCTTCCTTAAATGATCGCGAAAGCAAGGGAAAGAGGGGAGGTCTGTACTGCCTGGATACTTGGGGGCATGTACGGGCGGAGTTGGTCGAAATTTTAAAGCTTATTGCGGATGCCGATATAATTCTTGCTACAGGGCATATCGACTATACGGAAATGGTTGCCGTAGTGGACAAGGCAAAAGAAGTGGGCGTCAAGAAAATTATTGTCAACCATCCGGAATTGTTCCGAACAAAATTGACGGTAGAACAGCAGCTGAACCTTACCCAGTATGACGTATACTTTGAACGGACCTTCGGTATGCTGGATCCGATGCATCAGCATATGCCTATTGCCCTGGAAAACATCCAAAAAGTGGGTGCAGCCAGTACCATACTGGCTACAGATGTGGGGCAGGTCAACAACTTGGACTGGAGCGATGCTTACTTCACTTTCATGAAATATTTGCTGGAGCATGGCATTTCTCAAGCCGATATGGAAGTAATGACCAAGACTAACCAAAAGAAACTGCTGGGCCTTGCGTAAGCGCAGTTAAACCATCTTGTTGAAAATTGAATTATTTTAGCTCTTCATAGGCTAGCGTTTGAAACACTGGCTCATGGGGAGCTTTTATTACTGTGAAAAAAGTCACAGTTATTACATTTCATACGAGTTTTAAACGCTGGTATTGCAAGCTGGACGTATGGCGTAAGGGCTAAGGAGTACAGGTAAGAAGGAAAAGCTTCTCTTATAGGAAACGTCTATTCCAAATAGTCAAAATATAAATAATTTATTGGTTGACGAAACCGGAAAAGTGTGGAAAAATTAAGAAAGATGGCGTAAATCAATCGCGTTGAGGGAGGAAAGCTAACGATATGAAAAGTACATTTGTGATGGCTCAATTACAAGCGCTTCCAGATCCTAAAGATAATTTGGAGAAGGCAGAACAGGCAATTAAAGATGCAAAAGCCCAATATAACCCGGACTTTATGGTATTCCCGGAACGGTTTATGTTCCAATATCCGGAAGGAACGGATCGGAAGACCATTCTTTCTGCATCCCAGCCTATCAATGGTCCCTTTGTTACGGCTATGAGAAAGCTGGCCAAGGAATACGGGGTCTGGATGGTCTTTGGCATGAACGAAACGGTGCATGATGACAATGATGACCGGAACTACAATACCAGCGTTATGGTGGACAACAACGGGGAAATCAAAGGTACCTACAGAAAGACCCATTTGTATGATGCTTTTGGCCACCAGGAATCTGCTGACACGAAACCGGGGAATGAACTGTTCAACCCGGTAATGACGCCTTTTGGCAAGATTGGGATGTTCCTGTGCTATGAAATCCGTTTCCCGGAAGTGGCCCGGGACCAGACGGCCAAAGGGGCTGACATTATCATTATGCCGGCAGCCTGGGCTAAAGGGGATTTGAAGAGCCTGCATTTCAAGACCCTGATTACTTCCAGAGCCGTAGAAAATACGGTGTACGTGCTGGCCTGCGACCAATGCGGCCCGTCCTATCTGGGCGAAAGCATTGCCGTAGATCCTATGGGCGTATCCGTGGGCGGCGGCAGTGAAGAAGAAGAATTGATTCCTGTTCGGATTGATACCGACCGGATCAAGAGCGTACGGAAAAAGCTCCCCTCCTTCAAGAACCGGAGACCGGACGTATATCTGGTAAAATAAGCGGAAAACGCTGGATAACTGCATAAATAAAAAAGCATCGCCGGAAGGGTCTAGTCCTTTCCAGCGATGCTTTTTTCTATTGCTGGGCGGCAGGTGAGAATCAAAAAATTGCGTTTTTTTGGTTCTCACCTGCCGCTTTCCCGGTTGAAATGATAAAAATTGCGTTTTTTTGTATTTCAACTTAGGATTCTGAGGAAGGCTGGAAACTATGCCAATTCGTTATCTATAAAAATAACATGGTAAACCAAGCTGGCTATGGCAGGTATTATACGAAGAACGCTGCTGTTCCGCTTTCTTTGCTGCAGCGTCAATTTTTAGGTTGTGCAATTCCCTCGGAAAAACTGTTTGTGGGTTTAAATAGAAGATGCTAGGATTTAAGAAGCAGAGAATCATCTCTTGGACTCCGCATGGACTAAAAAAAACTGGGGGAAAGGCGTGTGGTAGGCATGGAAGAACGGGTAGCGGTGTCACTGGAAGAAGCCAAAGAAACGGCTGTCTCCATTTTGGAAGGGCTGGGAGTTCCTGCCAAGGACGCGGAAATAACCGCAGAAATCTTGATTGATACAGAAGCTGGCGGGGTAGAAAGCCATGGATTAATCCGGTTAAAGGATTACGTGGACCGACTGGTAAGCGGGCAGATTGAACCGGTGCCTCAAATCAAAATCAATGAGCAGGGAGCTATTGCCCAAATTGATGGTGGTTATGGGCTGGGCCAGGTAGTTACTATGAAAGCGGCTGACGAGGCAGTGAAATTGGCCAAGTTATATGGTATTGGTGCTGCAGCTGTTCATCATTCTAACCATTTTGGCGCCGCAGGATATTATACCCGGTATATGGCGAAACAGGGCTGCCTGGGTTTTTGTTCTACTAATGCTGGCCCTACTGTAGCCCCCTATGGCGGCTTAGACCGATTGTTTGGCACCAATCCCGTATCCATAGGTTTCCCTGCAAAGAACGAAATCTTCTGTGCTGATATGGCTACCAGTGCTGTGGCCAAGGGGAAAATCCGGATTTACGCCAAGGAAGAAAAGAAGATTCCCTTTGGCTGGGCGCTGGATGCCCAAGGGCAGGATACAGATAATCCCCACGCTGCCTTAAAGGGAATCCTGCTGCCCATGCGGGAACATAAAGGGTATGGACTGGCTATGGCTGTGGATGCTATGTGCGGATTGCTGACAGGAGCCAATTTAAGCTGCGAATCTGTCTCGGTGGTGGATGCCAACCGAAAAGCGGATATCGGACACTTCCTTTACGCTGTGGATATTGCTCATTTTCTGCCGGTGGCAGAGTTTGAACAAAGGGCACAGAATTGGTTTGATAAAATCCGGGACAGCCGGCCTCGTACAGGAATGAAGATTCAGATTCCCGGGGAACCGGAAAGGGTACAGCAGCAGGTTTATGGAGATACTCTTCAGATTTTGACAAAGACCTGGAATACTGTGAAAGAGTGCTATCAAAAATATGCAAAAAAATAAGGAAGTTTAGTGATAAATAAACATAAAAATACAGCAGTTACGTAAAATGGCGTTACTGCTGTATTTTTTATAGTGATTTTAGCATAAGCGGCTGGGGTAATTAGGAAATTAGGGGGAAATCTCCTAGGTCGTTAATGATTCGTTTGTATCGATTAAATTCTTCCCGGATCAGCTGCAGCATAAATTGTGCATACTGGGGAAGCTGTTGATCCTTCAGGGTGACAATACTAACGATGGTGGAAGGCAGGTCTCCCTTGAGTTTTACAATCTGGGGCATGCCCAGAGCGACACTTTGGCTTTGCCAGCATAAGTATAGGTAAATTGGGGTAATAAGGCAGACCCCATAGGAGGCCAGCCGCAGCATCAGGCGCTGGTTGTTGGTTTCCAGTACGTGGTGGGGATAGACGGAGTGGGCGGCGTACATTTGGTCAATGGCTACGCGAATTTGGTTGGTTTCCGGCCGGTGGAAGAAGGGGAGATCCTGGAGCTCCAGAAGGTCCACGCCTTCCTTCAGGTAGTGCTGGAAATCCTGTTCTCCGGTTTCCGGCCGGTACTGCAGCAGCAGGGACTTGCTCAGGGCGCAGCACAGGTGTTCTTCCACCAGGGGTTCCACCTGGATATCCCGAGCCTCCGGCACGTTCAGGCCCACGCACAGGTCAATCTGGTGGGTGCGCAGCATGTCCAGGAGCTGGTCGCTGTTGTATTCCTTAATCTGGACTTCAATATGGGGATATTTTTCCTGGTACCGTTCCCAGATGTCCCCGAAAAAGGCTTCGCTGCGCTGGCGGGAGGCGCCAATGCGCAGGGTGCCGTAGTGGCCCTGGACCAGGTCTGCAAAGCGGTCCGTCATGTCCTTTTCTTCCCGCAGCATCTGCTGGACGTAGAACAGCATGGCTTCCCCGGCAGGGGTCAGGCGGAAGGCGGGCTTCCGCTCAAATAGGGTTACTCCGTACTTATTTTCTAGGCGTTTGATGTGGGCACTCAGGGATTGCTGGCTGATGTACAGCTTTTCTGCTGCCTTGGAAATATTGCCTTCTTTGGCAACTTCTACGAAATACTCAAAACCTAGTAAGCTCATACTTTCCTCCACAATCAGATAGCTGTCGATTTTGCAATTAAATACTGTTTTATCATTGTTTAAAAATATGATACCGTAAATACAGATAAAAGAAAAGTACTGGGAGGCTATTTCCTATGTTGAAAATTTTGGATTGTACGTTACGTGACGGCGGCAATGTGGTGGGCAAGGGCTTTGATGCCAATCTGACTTCTATGATGCTGAAAGCACTGATTGACTGCAATGTGGACTATATTGAAATGGGCAACTCCGGCGGCATTGGGGCCTACGAAGTGGCTGGTTTCACCAAGGCGGAAACGGATGAAAAGTACCTGGAGCTGATGCAGCCGTATGCGGCTACGGGCAAGGTGGGGATGTTCCTGAACGCCAAACGGTATCGCCAAAAATACGTGGAACTGGCTGCTGCCAATCACCTGGCTTTCCTGCGGGTGGGCGTGGATGCCGATGAACCGGATCTGGCTATTGAACCCATTAAGGTCATCAAAAAGAACGGCATGAAGGCGTTTTATTCTGCTATGAAGGCGTACATCGTTTCTCCGGAAGAACTGGCAGAATCCGCCAAGAAACTGGAAGCGGCCGGCCTGGATGAATTTACCATTATGGACTCTGCAGGCTGCATGCTGCCGGACGAAGTGGAAAAGACCGTGGAACTGCTGACCAAGAGCGTAAGCATTCCCATCGCCTTCCATTGTCATAACAACCTGGCCCTGTCTGCGGCCAATGCCTTGGCTGCCTACCGGGGCGGCGCTTCCGTACTGGACGGGGGTCTCATGGGGATGGCCAGAAGCGCTGGGAACCTGCCTACGGAAGCGGGCATTGCGGTGCTGCAAAAATACGGGGAACTGAAACACATCAACCTGTACAGCCTGCTGCAATTCATCAACGATGACTTGGAACCCATCATGAAGAAGGACCATGATTACCATAACCCCATTACGCCCTTTGACCTGGTACTGGGCATTACCGGCCTGCACTCCTCCAAGAGCGCTTTGTTCAAGAAGGTGGCAGCAGAAACGGGCGTTAACCTGTACCAGCTGATGGTGCATACGGCGGTTATTGACCGGAAGAATCCGTCTGAAGACCTGATTCGCAAGGTGGCTGGGGAAATCAAGGCATAAGCCAAGGGCTAAGGAGGTAAATGGAATGTTTGAAGTATTGCTGGCAGGGACGTTCCCTGCAGGGACTTTGGAAAGAATGCAGGCTATGGTAAAGGGTACGGACATCAACATCCGGGCCGTGGTGACCGAAGAAGAATTTGCCAAGGAAAATGACGTGGACGCCATTGTGCTGCGGATTTTGAAGATGCCGCGGCCGGTGATCGAGCGTTTCTCTTCCCGGCTGAAAATGATTATGCGCTGGGGCGTGGGCTATGATGCCGTAGACGTGGCAGCAGCCCGGGAAAAGAACGTGGACGTCTGCAATACGCCGGGGGCCAATGCCTATGCGGTCAGCGAACTGGCAGTGATACTGATGCTGGCGGTGGGCCGGAAATTGATCTGCCATGAACGGAAGCTCCAGGAAGGGGTCTGGAGCCGGGAACTGTACACGGCCCAAAGCAGCTCCCTGAACCACAAGGTGGTGGGGATTGTAGGCGGCGGCAACATCGGCCGTCAGGTGGCTCAGAAGGTACAGGCCTTTGGTGCCACCACCCAGTACTATGATCCGTTCCGGCTGCCGGCAGAAATGGAAAAGGCCTTTCATATGACCTATGTGGATTATGATACCCTGCTGGCCACTTCCGATGTGATTACCTACCATGTGCCCCTGACTGACGGCACCAAGCATATGCTGAACGCCGACAATATCAAGCAGGTGAAGGACGGCGCCATTGTCATCAATACTGCCCGGAGCGGCATTGTGGACGACAGCGTGCTTGTGGAAGCTGTAAAGAGCGGTAAACTGAATGGCGCTGGTCTGGACTGCACCGAGGAATCCCCCATTTCCAAGGAGAACCCGCTGCTCCACGACCCCAACATTGTGGTAACGCCCCATATTGGCGGCACCACCAATGATATCTCCGATTCTATTATGCCCATGATTGTAGAAAATCTGAAGCGGCTGGCGAATGGAGAAGCACCGAAGTACGTGGTGAATCCGGCAAAGTAAGCTTGAAATAAAAAACACTCCTCCTTTATAAAAAGAGACTGCTTGGCAGAAAGTTTTTCGTGCCAGGCAGTCTCTTTTGTCGGCTGCTGGGAGCGGGACGCAGTTGGGGCTTTTGGTATTATCATTCGAAAAAAGCATAATGAAAAATGACGGATTGCTATTTTGCATTTTGCAGAGTGGGTTTTATAATGGAATTAGAATTGTGCGCTGGCGCCTGGGAGCGGGTTTGGCTCTCCCGGCAGCTGCGTGCAAAACGGCGGCAACGCTTTCAGGGTTGCCGGGAAAGGGGCAGGAATGGAATATTTTACGCTGAATAATGGGGTGAAGCTGCCAGCGGTGGGATTTGGAACCTGGGATGTACGGGGTGAGGCCGGCAAACAGGTGATTCTAACGGCGCTGGAGGTGGGCTATCGTCTAATCGATACGGCCCAAATGTACGGGAACGAGGAAATTGTGGGGCAGGCGGTACGGGAAAGCGGCCTTGCCAGGAAAGACGTCTTTATTACTACCAAGCTCTATCGTCCCAGCTGCAGCTACCAAAAGGCCAAGGAGGGCATTGCCAAATCCCTGGAAGCGCTGCAAACGGACTATCTTGATCTGCTGCTGATTCATGAACCCTACGAGCAGGCGCTGGAAATGTACGAAGCCCTAAAGGAAGCCTATGCAGCAGGCAAAGTTCGGGCCATTGGCATATCCAATTTTGAACCTAAAGCTTACGACTGGTTCCTGAAACAGTGTGGGCTGGTGCCTGCGGTCAATCAGGTGGAAGCCCATGTGTATTATCCGCAGCTGGAACTCAAGGCGCAGCTGGACCGCCAGGGCACGCAGATGCAGTCCTGGGGGCCTTTTACCGAGGGGCGGCATAATATCTTTGCCCAGCCGCTGCTGAACCAGATTGGGGAAAAATACGGCAAGACGGCCGGCCAAACGGCGCTGCGCTATCTGCTTCAGAACGGGATTGCTGTAATTCCCAAATCGGTGCACCGGGAGCGTATGGAGGAGAACCTGCATTGTTTGGATTTCCAACTGACGCCGGAGGATATGGCCCAGCTTAGCACGTTGAACGAAGGCCGTTCCTTGTTTGGGTGGTATTAAGGACCTTGACGGGCCGGGCAGAATCTCGGTCGTCTTGGGCTGACAAGTCATTTATGGGAGGCATAGCATGAAAAAACTCTTAACGATGACCCTGACGCTGCTGCTGGTGCTGGGGCTGACGGCCTGCGGCCAAACGACCCAGGGTAATTCGGCTGGCAGCAAGGCGGCTGCGCCTGCGGTCGGAGAAAAGACGGCGGCTGGGGAAACCAATCCCGGCCATTTTGATTTGAAAGCTGGCACGGTGACGCTCAACAGCGGCTATAAAATGCCCATTATGGGTATGGGGACCTATTCCCTCAGCGACCAGGTGTGCTACGATTCCATTACTACTTTCCTCAAAGCGGGAGGGCGGCTGATCGACACGGCCTACGCCTACAACAACGAGGCCGCAGTGGGTCGGGCCATCCGGGACAGCGGGGTGCCCCGGGAGGAAATCTTTGTGATTACCAAGCTGTATCCCAGCCAGTATGGGGACCCTGAGGCGGCCATTACCCAGGCGCTCAATACCCTGAATATCGGTTATATCGACATGCTGCTGCTGCACCATCCCGGGGAAGGGGATGTGAAAGCCTACCAGGCCATGGAAAAGGCGGTGGCAGCGGGGAAAATCCACTCCATTGGCTTGTCCAACTGGTACCAGGCGGAGCTGGAGAAATTCCTGCCCCAGGTGCAGATTACGCCGGCCCTGGTGCAAAACGAAATCCATCCCTATTACCAGGAGCCGGACGTGGTGCCCTATATCCAGAAACTGGGTATTACGGTCCAGGGCTGGTATCCGTTGGGCGGCCGGGGGCATAACCAGGAACTGCTGGGGGATAAGACCCTGGCGGCCATTGCCAAAGCCCACGGGGTTACGCCTGTCCAGGTGATTCTCCGGTGGAATCTCCAGCGGGGCGTGGTGGTGATTCCCGGTTCCAGCAATCCCAAGCATATCAGGGAAAATCTGGATTTGTTGGGCTTTAGCCTGACGGACGAGGAAATGGCGCAAATTGCGGCACTGAATCGGAACGAGAAACACGATTGGTATTAAAAAACTGCGTGGCACGAACAGGCTTCGTGTCACGCAGTTTTTTTGTCTTAGCGGTACTTTTTATCCATGGTATGGAGGATTTGGGCGGCAGCCCGGACATCCTCGGTGGTAATGCCCTTGTAGAAAATCATCCGGACGAATTTGTCCAAAATGGGGTTAATCAGGAGGCCTTGTTCCTTGGCCTTGCGGCAGAATTCGTGGTTGGACAGGCCGGTGGGGGTGACATCCAGCAGCAGGATATTGGTCTGGACGGCTTTGGGGTTCGGGGATACGATGGCGTTCAAATCCTGGAGCAGGGAAGCGCACAGGGCACAGTGGTCGTGGTCCTCCTGGAGCCGGTCCCGGTTGTGCTCCAGGGCATAAATGCCGGGGGCTGCAATGATGCCGGCCTGGCGCATACCGCCGCCAATCATTTTCCGGGTATCCCGGGCCTCCCGGATGAAGGCATTGGTGCCGCAGAGCAGGGAGCCAATGGGGGCCGCCAGGCTCTTGGACAGGCTGAAATCTACGGAATCCGTGTACTGGCACAGCCGGGCCACGGTGGTTTTAAGGTGCAGGGCGGCATTAAAAATCCGCACGCCATCGGTGTGGACGGGCACGTGGTACTGTTGGGCCAATGTGTAGATCTGTTTCAGGCTTTCTTCCGTAATGCAGGTGCCGCCAGAGAAATTATGCGTATTTTCCAGGCAGAGCAGGGAAATACCGCCTTTTTTCAATTGGTCTTCAATGACATTCAGGTCCGGCTGGAAATCTTCATCCAGAGGGTACGTAGCCCGCTGGAGCTGGCCAAAGCGGGGAGAAAAAGCGGTTTTCTCGCTTTTGTCCAGGTGCTGGAGATTGTTGACCAGTACACGGTCTCCTGGCCGGCACCAGGTAAGCAGGGCCGTCAGATTGGTCATACTGCCGGAACAGCAGAGCAGCCCCGCTTCCTTGCCGGTAAGGGAAGCTGCCAGGTCTTCCAGTTTGTTTACCGTGGGGTCCTCGCCCCGGCCATTTTCGTCAATGCGTCCGTCATCGCCTACCGGGGCGGTGAGGATGGTTTCCAGCATGGGCAGGTCAGGCTGGGTTAAGGTGTCGCTGCGCAAATCAATCATAGGGGGCCTCCGTAACAGGGAATAAAAAAATAGACAATTTTATTATAGTGTAGAATAGGAGAAGTGCAAAGAATAAAATAAAGGGAGGAAAGAAATAAATATTTGTCCATATAAACGAACTTATATGTGTCGAAAATGAGAAAAGTAAAATTTAAAAAGACAAAAGTACGCGTGTAAAAGCACTGTAACAAAAGAATACACAAAATAACAGGTACATGAGTGTATAAAATAAAACGAAAAATAACAAGGAAAATACGAACATTTCCCTATAGAAGGAAAAAGTTGAAACAGGTTTATAGCATATAATATTATAATATTATAATGTTTCAGCAACGCTGAAAATAGGGAGGAGATTGCAGTGACTTGGCAAATGTGGTTGGTAATTGGATTGTTTTTCTGGGTGTTTATTGCCCTGAATTGGAAGATTGCTGATCCGATTATCGTGGGGATTTCGATTCCTACAATACTTGCGCTGACCGGGATTTTGAATCCGGCAACGGCTTTTTCGGATTTTTCCAATTCAACCTGTATGTTCTTTATGAGTATGTTTGTCATTGGACGGGCCATTATGAAAACCGGCCTGGCAGACACCATCGGCAGTACCATCATTAACCTGATTGGCAGGACGGAAAGACGGCTGACCCTGAGTGTGGCGGTAGTTTCTGCCAGCATGAGCGCCTTTTTGAACGATACAGGGACCACCGGGTGCCTGATGCCCATTGTAGGGGCTATGGCCCAAAAGGCCCATGTGAAGCTGTCCCGGATTTACATGACCTTGGCTTTCTTTGCTTCCATGGGCGGTACTATCACTCTTGTGGGTACCACACCCCATATCATTGCCAGCGGCCTCTTGGAAAAAGCCGGGTATCAAGGCTATGGCTTCTTTGAATTTACCAAAGTAGGTCTCCCCATTACCATTATCGGCGGGCTGTATATGTACTTTATTGGCAGCAAAATGCTCCCTGAAGTAGAAACCAGTTATGACGATGTACCGCCGGTAGCCAAGAAGGATAAACGGGGCATGGTGATTACGTCTCTGGTCTTCATTATTTTGGTGGTAGCTATGGCTACCAAGATTATGCCTTTCCATTTGGCTGCTGTATTGGGCAGTATCATTGTGGTAGTTACCAAATGCATTACCGTAGATGATGCCATTTCTTCTTTTAGTATGCCTACCCTGTTCCTGGTAGCCGGTGTGTTCCCCTTGAGCGGCGCTATGGCAAAGACGGGTGTAACCCAAATGCTGATTGGTTTCCTGGGTCAATATACCTCTTCCGTAAGCCCCTATGTGGGAATCCTTTTGATTTCCGGCCTGACGGCTTTCCTGACCCAGTTTATGATGGGCACGTCCTTGTCCGCTATTATGCTGCCCTTGGGCATTGTGTACGCCCAATCCCTGAACTTGGATCCTCGGGGTGTGGTTATGGCCATTGCCGTGGCATCTTCCTTGGCGTTCTGCACACCTTTTGGCACTGGGCCCAACCTGCTGGTGTGGAAACCCGGCGGCTATGAAATCAAGGATTATTTCAAGGTGGGCCTGCCGCTGGTAACCCTGGCTTGGCTGGTAGCTTCCACCATTATCTGGTATTTTTACGAATTTATGAAATAAAGAAGAAAATTTGAGGAGGTCTTGAAAAATGTTTTTGCTGAATGAACGTGTACAAGGTGTGACTCCGGAACTATTGGATTTGTATGAAAAGGTTTGTCCTTCTACCATTGGTCATATGACTGACTTTGGTTTCATTACCGGGCTAAAGCCCTTCCAGAGCAACTTCCATTTTGTGGGCAATGCGGTAACGGTGCAGCTGCCCCATATGGATTCCATTGCCATCCATAAGGCCGTGGATGTGGTAAAACCGGGAGATGTGCTGTGCGTCAATACTTGCAGTGAATACGACCGGGCTCCTTTGGGCGAACTGGTGGGCTATGCCTATAAGACCAAAGGCGTGGCTGGGGTTATTATTGATGGCTGCATTACAGACGTGAAAGCCTTGAAGGAAATGGGACTCTTGATTTATTCCTATGGCGTCAGCGCCCTGACTACCCGCAGCCTGGGTATTGAAGGCATGATCAATGTACCCATTGCTATCCAGAATGTAGTGGTAAAACCTGGTGACCTGGTGGTGGCTGATGATGATGGCATTTTCGTAGTGGATCCCAAGTTTGCCAAGGAATACGGCGAACGGGCCATTGCCAAACAAAATGGCGAACCGGCTACCAAAAAGCGCATTGACGCTGGAGAAAGCCTGCCCCATATCAACGGAAACTACAAATATTTTGAGAAAGCGTGAGCGGGATGGAAGCGTTATTAGAAGTAGAGGCGAAAGCCTTTATAGAACAAGATCAGGAGTATATCCGGTCTTTCCGCCGGAATATGCATCAGCATCCGGAGCTGAGTTATAAGGAATTTGCAACAACCCAGCGGATTGCTGCAGAATTGGAAAAACTGCCAGGTGTGGAAGTAACTACCTGGGAAGGAAAAACCGGAGTAATGGGTGTTCTGAAAGGTGGTAAACCCGGTAAGGTGTTGGCTCTGCGGGCGGACATCGATGCTCTGCCCATGACCGAAAAATCCGGACTGCCTTTCCACTCCTTGGAGTCCGGGGTGGCCCATAGCTGTGGCCATGACCTGCATACTTCTGTACTGTTGGGTACGGCCCGGGCAATGAGCCAGGTCCGGGAAAATCTGCCAGGTACAGTGAAGTTTATTTTCCAATGTGCGGAAGAAGCTTTGGGTGGTTCCGAAAGCATGATTGAACGGGGTGTCCTGGACGACCCTAAGCCAGACGCTATTTTTGGGCTTCATACTTGGCCTTTCCTGCCGGCAGGTACCATTGGCTTTAAAGCTGGTTCCTTTATGGCTTCGGCGGATTCTTTAGATGTGGTTATCGAAGGAAAATCCGGTCATGCGGCCCATCCAGACAACTGTGTGGATCCTATTGTGGCTGCAGCTGCGGTTATCCAAGGGGTGCAGAGCATTGTCTCCCGGGAATTGCCGCCTACCAAGGGCGCGGTGGTTTCCTTCTGCGTAATCCAGGGCGGTACGGCTCGGAACGTGATTGCGCCTTCCGTTACTTTGCAGGGAACGGTGCGTACCACGGATACGGAGGTGCGCAACAGCATGGAAGTACGGCTGCGCCGAATTATTACTTCCATTGCTGCAGGGTATCGCTGCGAAGCCAAGATTACCTACACCAAGGGGCCGGCTCCGGTTATGAATGATGCGGCACTGACGGATTTGGCTCGGAACGCGGTAAAGGCTGCCTTAGGCGAAGAACAGGTCAGCGAGCTGGCAGAACCCTCCCTGGGAAGTGAGGATTTCTCTGCCTACCAGGAACGGATTCCTGGGGTGCTGTACCGTTTGGGCACGGCCAATGACAATCCCCAGTCCAAACTGGGGATGCACAATCCGGCCATTATTTTTGACGAAAAAGCTCTGCCTACGGGTATTACGGCAATGACTTCTGTTGCCCTTGCCTATCTGGAAAAATGATATAATGAGGTGCGCAGGAAAATGTAAGGTTTTCCGGCGCACCCTTTTTCCAAAGGGGATAACCCAAGAAGGCGAGTGGAACATATGGCAGAACCATTGCATGAAAAAATCTATCAATATCTGTATCAAAAAATACAAAAGCATGAATACGAGGAAGGAGAAAAGCTGCCCACGGAAAGTGAGCTGAGCGATTTCTTTCAAAGCAGCAAGGCGCCGGTACGCCAGGCGTTGGAAAAATTGGGACTGGAAGGTTTTATCGTCCGCCGGCCGGGCAAAGGCACTTATGTAGCCGTTCATCAGGCCTGGCCCCATTTAAATCTGGGGGGCTTTGGACAGGAGTTTTCCGAGAAGTCGGCGCTGATCTATTGCAGAACCTTAAAGGTAGAGGAAGAACCCCTGCCTGCCTTTTTACAAGGAGAACCGGGTTTGGAAAACTGCTTGACCATTACAGGGGTAACCCGGGTTCGGTATTATAAAAGCAAGCCCCTGTACTATTTGCACCATTATGTGGCCGGGTTGGAACGGGAGCTGATTCAGCAGGAAGGAAATTTTGCTTCCATGCTGGCCTTGTATGATAAGTACCATCGGGCCATTGGGCAGACGGCGGAAGTCTTGGAAGCCGTAGGGGCCCAGGGAGAAGCGGCAAAGCAGCTGCAGGTGCCGGAGGGAACTCCGGTGATGCAGGTAAGCCGGAAAACGTATGGGCAAGATGGCAGATTGGTTGAATACGTACGATTTTATGTACTGACAGCGGACTGGAAGTACCGGACCAGCTACAAGAACCGGGAATAAGGTCCGTCAAGCAATAATGGATGGGAGGCTGGAATATGGATACCAACACATTGGTAGAGAAGTATGAGCAAGAGATGATTGGGGTGCGGCGCACGATTCATCAGCATCCGGAACTAAGCAACAAGGAGTTTGAGACCACCAAACGGATTGAGAAGTTCCTCAGAGACTGTGGCATTGAGGTGCTGGAGGTGGGCATGAAGACGGGCTGCATCGGGCTCTTAAAGGGCGGCAAACCCGGCAAGGTAGTGGGCCTGCGGGAAGATATTGATGCCCTGCCCATTGTGGAACAGACAGGGCTGCCTTTTGCCTCCTGTGAGGAAGGGGTAATGCATGCCTGCGGTCACGACATCCATCAGACGGTGCTGATGTACACGGCCAAGGCCTTGTCCGAAATCAAGGACGAATTGGCTGGTGATGTGCTGTTTATCTTCCAGCCGGCTGAAGAAGCGCTGTATGGTGCTTTGGAAACCTTGGCAACGAAGTTCTACGAAAAGGTTCATCCGGACGTGCTGCTGGGGCTGCACTGCTCTCCAGAATGGGATGCAGGAACCATTGGGGTCATCAAAGGACCGGCCAATGCGTCTTCAGATTTTCTTACGGTGACGGTAACCGGTAAGGCTGGGCACGGGGCCCACCCGGAAAACTTTGTGGATCCCATTATGATCAGCGGGTATCTGCTGGCGGAACTCCAAACGGTGGTATCCCGGGTGAACCGGCCGGTATTTCCGGCAGTGCTGACCTTTGGCTCCATTCATGGGGGCAAGGCTGGCAATGTGGTGCCGGAAAAGGTGGAAATGGTGGGAACTCTGCGTTCCCTGGAACCCAATAGCCGGAAACTGATGCATGAAGAAATCAACCGGATTGTGGAACATGGGGCTGCGGCCTTTCGGGGCAAAGGAACGGTAAAATGGGACGATGGTATGCCGCCGCTGATTAACGATGATAAGGTCATTGATGCTGTGGTGAAGGCTGCCGGGGAGACCATTGGAGCGGAGAACGTAAAACCCATTCCCTATCCTTCCACCGGGTCCGACGACTTTTCCTGGATGTTCCCCAAGCTGTGTCCGGGAGCCCAATTCCGTTTAGGCACGGGCAACAATGAGGACAGCAATACCCGTTGGGGACTGCATAATCCGAAAAACGTATTCGATGAAAAGGCTTTGGCCACAGGGGTGAAAGTCCTGGTGCAGTTTACCCGGGACTATCTGGGCTAAGTCACTGAAAACAGGGGGAGGAAGCCAATGAAAGCGAAGGAATTTCCACAAACAGTTGCACTTTTGTTTTTCTTGATTTGTTTTGCGGCCGTATTGACCTGGATCCTGCCGGCAGGGGAGTTTGATACCCAGAAGGTGGGGAATGTAACCCGGGTAGTAGCAGGTACGTATCATGCTGTTAAGCAGACGCCTCAGGGACCCTTTGCGGTACTGAATGCGGTAGTTATCGGTTTCCAAAGAGCGGCTGTGCTGTTTGCCATGGTGCTGTTTACGGGCTCCGCGGTGCACATGATGCAAAAAAGCGGGGCTGTAGAAGTAGCTTTTAAATCTTTGACCACGGGCGGCAAAACAGCCAACCTGGGTGCCATTATTTTCGTAATCATGGCCTTCATGTCCGTAGGCGGCGCCACCGGCGTATTTGCCAATCCTACGGTAGCGTTGATCCCTATCGGCATGGTGGTAGCCAAGACCATGGGATTGGATGCAGCGGCCGGCTTTATGATGATTTACCTGGGTGCCTATTCCGGCTTCAACGTAGGCTGGGCCAATCCGTCCACCCTAGGGGTTGCGCATCCTATTGCGGAATTGCCGGTGTTCTCCGGGATGTCCGTGAGGTTTGTGTTCCATGCGGTGAACTTCGTCTTGAACTATCTGTTTGTTATGCGGTATATCAAGGGGATTCAAAAGAACTACACCACCAGTCTTTGCTACTATGACGGCATGGCAGAAGCTGACGTTATGGGGGATAAGCTGGGCGAAACCGTGGAAAGCTCCGGTAAAATGACTGGAGTACAGAAATTCTGCATGGGTACTATGATTCTGGCCATTGTGGCTATCATGACCGGTGCAGTAGTCGCCAAGTGGGGGAACCAGCAGATTGCGGCCATTATGTTCCTGGCGGTAATCCTTCAGGGGGCTGCCCAAAAGCTGGGGGTCAACGGTACCACCAAGGAATTTATCGAAGGGTGCAAACCCATGTTGAATGCGGCTTTCATCATCGGCTTTGCCAATGGCATCTCCGTTATCCTGAAAGACGGGCACATCCTGAATACCATTGTGTACTATTTGTCCATTCCCATTGGGATGTTCGGCCCGGTGGTGGGCGCCATTCTGATGTTCTGGGCCAACCTGTTCATCAACCTGTTCATTCCTTCCGGTTCCGGCCAGGCTGCTGCGGTAATGCCGCTGATGGTGCCGCTGGCCGACCTGACGGGAATTACCCGGCAGGTAGCTGTGCAGGCCTTCCAGTTTGGTGATGGCTTGTCCAACTGTATCGTTCCTACGGCAGGGACCATCATGGGCTCCCTGGGGATTGCAGGCATTGCCTACAATCGGTATGCCAAATGGTTTGCTCCTTTCCTGCTGCTGCAGAGCATCCTGGCCTCCATTGCGCTGGGAGTCTTACAGGTTGCTGGTTGGACGGGACTATAAGCATATAGAAAATCCGGAGTGCAAACTCCGGATTTTTTTGTGCACAAAAAGCGAGAAAACCTGCTTTTCCTATGATTCCTTTTTGGTATAATAAGAGTTAGAGAGAAAATATGCAGCATAGCTTAAATACAATCGAATAACAGGTATTTCTGGTCGATGGCGGGACTGGCAGCAGGGCAGCAAGGGAGTTCACCGCGCTGGTAACCGGGAAGGCTTGGTATTCAATCGCAAAGAGAGTGGGAGCGTTCACATGGAAAAGAAAGTCTATGATACGTATGTACAGATTCTAAGAAATGAATTGAAGGTTGCCCTGGGCTGCACGGAACCCATTGCCATTGCCTACGCAGGGGCCAAGGTCCGGGAAGTGCTGGGTCAGATGCCCGAGCATTTGGAAGTGGGCTGCAGCGGCAACATCGTCAAGAACGTGAAGGCGGTAACGGTGCCCAATTCCGGCGGCCAGCGGGGGATTCAGGCTGCAGCTGCCATGGGTGTTATCGGAGGAGATGCTTCCCAGGAACTGGCGGTGTTGGAAGCGGTAAAACCGGCGGATATTGAAAAATGCAAAGCGCTTTTAAAAACAGATTTTGTAGACTGTAACCTGGTAGAAAATGTGGCTAATCTTTATATTGATATCAAAGCTACCGCAGGGGAACATTCTGCAGAAGTGGAAATCCAGGATTACCATTCCAACATTACGAAAATCGTCAAGGACGACCAGGTGCTGCTGAACCGGGACAATGCCGCCGGCAAGGAAGCTGCACCGGTGGGACCGGACAAGAGCCTGCTGAACGTAAAGGATATCTTGGAATTTGCTGATACGGTGGATCTGAAAGAGGTTCAGGACGTACTGGAACGGCAGATTGAATACAATACGGCCATCTCTGAAGAAGGACTGAAGCATCCCTACGGGGCTGAAATCGGACGGACTTTGATGGAAGACTTTGATACCAGCAAGGTGGAAGTCCAGGCCAAAGCGCTGGCTGCGGCGGGCTCCGATGCCCGGATGAGCGGCTGCCCCATGCCGGTGGTAATCAACTCCGGCAGCGGCAACCAGGGGATTACGGTGACCATGCCGGTGGTGGTGTATGCCAAATACTACCATATTCCCCAAGAGAAACTGTACCGGGCGCTGATTGTCAGCAACCTGATTTCTATTCACCAGAAACGGTATATCGGCAGCCTGTCCGCCTACTGCGGGGCTACCAGTGCGGCCTGCGGCAGCGGGGCCGGCATTGCGTACATGATGGGCATGAACTACGAGGAAATCAGTGAAGTCATCACCAACAGCATTGCCACCATCGGTGGCATGGCCTGCGATGGTGCCAAGTCTTCCTGTGCGGCTAAGATTGCGGCCGCAGTGGAATGTGCTACGGTGGCCATCCATATGGCCCGGAAGAAACGGGCTTTCAAGAGCGGCGAAGGCTTGGTGAAAGATAATGTAGAGGAGACCATTGCGGCCATCGGTGATATGGGCCGGGTGGGGATGAAATCCACGGACGTGGAGATTCTGAACATTATGCTGGATAAAATCAAGCCACTAGAGAACAAGAGATAAAGGACTAGCAGAGGAAAACTTTCTCCGTCAGCCCCCTTTCCACCACCCTTTGGGCGGTTCCCCTTCCCCGAGTGGTTCGCATTGTACCAATCAGCCGCGCTCTTCGAGCTTGCTTCTTGGAATGCTATCACAGAGGTCGCATTAGCCGGTCCTCCATTGCTGCCTTGATGTGGACGCCGGGTGGGAATGAAATCCACGGATGTGGAGATTCTGAACATTATGCTGGATAAGATTAAGCCGCTGGAGAACAAAAACTAAAGATTCATGGGGGAACTGTCGGGTTTGTGCCTGCGTGCTATAATACCTGTAGAAACCCAAAGGAGGAATATCCTATGATTACAATGTATGGAAGCCGCATTTGCATCGATTGCCGGAATTTCCTGGCGCTCATGGCCAGCCGGAAGCTGGAAAAGGAGTTCCAACTGGTAGATATTACGGAAAATACCACCAATATGAAGCGGTTTTTGACCCTGCGGGATCATCAGCCGGTCTTTGCAGGGGTACGGACCCGGGAGCCGGAAAGCGGCATCGGGATTCCGGCCTTCCAGAAGGAAGATGGAACGCTGACGTTAAGCGAGGACGAAGCGCTGTCCTGGATTGGCCAGCCGCCTATGACGGAAGCGGAACACGTGGAGAAAAGATAAAAAACGGCAGCAAAAAGCCCTGGAGCATCAGCAGATGCTTCAGGGCTTTGTCTATTTTAGGTTAGTCTTCCGGATCAAACAGGAACAGGCGGTGGCGTTTGTCGGTGGCCAGTTTGGTAAACCGGTCATATTGCCGCAGTACGTCTACAATCAGTTCTTCTTTTTTCATATAGCGGACGGGGTAGCCAATGCGGCCATCGGCAAAGTAGCTGACGGGCACGTACATGACTTCCCGGTTGATTTGGGGCATGGCCGGGTTTTCGGTAGCAAATTCCGATACGTCGGTTTCCTGGCACATGACACCGTAGGTAAAGTTCCGCATGGTGCTTTGGACAATGGTAAATTCGGCCCTGGGCATATTGTAGGGGCCGTTCATCTTTACCGTGGCTTTGACTCCATAGTTTTCCATTTCTTGGGCCAGTTCCTTAAAGGCAGGAACAGCGGTGTTCCGGATAAAGTCCCGGGCGTGATTCAGGTCCGGGGAAATGGCCATGGAATGCAGCCGGTCCTGCCAGGCGGAGCCGGTCCAATAGGAGGTGCAGGCGGACAGGCCGCGGCCAAAGTAGTCTTCGTCTACCAGGAGGCCTTTGAACAGGCAGAAGCACAGCAGCAGGAGAATCAGCAGGAAGGGCAGGGCCATAACCATATTCATGGCCTGGAGGGCGTCCAGACCGCCGGTGTACAGCAGCAGGATGGCCAGGGCTGCCAGTACGGCGCCCCAGAGAATGCTCTGCCAACGGGGGAATTGGGTACCGCCGGAGGAGGCAATGCCGTTTACCACGAAAATCCCTGAGTCGGCGGAGGTTACAAAGAACAGGGTAATGACCACAATGGACAGAAAGGAGGTAATCTGGCTGAAGGGCAGCTGGTGCAGGAAGGCAAACAGCATACTTTCGGTCTGCCCGGTAAGGCCGGACAGGATGCCCTTGTGGGTCAGGTCCACCCAAATGGCGGTGTTGCCGAAAACCGTCATCCACAGCAGGTTAAATACCGTGGGCACCAGGAGTACGCCCAGGATAAATTCCCGGATGGTGCGGCCCTTGGAAATCTTGGCGATGAACATGCCCACAAAGGGGGACCAGGTAATCCACCAAGCCCAGTACATAACGGTCCAGGAAGTGAACCAACCCTCGTTTTGGGGGTCGTAGGCAAAGGTCCGGAAGCTCAGGGGAACCAGGTTGGCAATGTAGGCGCCCAGGTTTTCCGTAAATGCATTCAAGGTGAAAACCGTGGGACCGGCCAGCAGAACAAACAGCATCAGGCCAAAGGCCAGCAGCAAATTGATTTCACTCAGATACCGGACGCCTTTGCTGACGCCAGAAATTGCAGACAGAATGGAGCAACTGGTGCAGACCAGAATGATGAGTACCAGGGTGGAGGGCTGGACGGAATCGATCAGGTGGATTTCCTTAAAGCCCGCCGCCAGCTGCAGGGCACCGTAGCCCAGGGTGGTAGTGATACCGAAAATGGTACAGGACAGGGCCACCACGTCGATGAAGCGGCCGATGGGGCCGTTGACCTTATCTTTCAGGATGGGGAAGAAGGCCCGGCGTACGGTCAGGGGCACGTGGTAACGGAACCCGAAGTAGGCCAGGGCCAAGCCCAGGACGCCATAAATGGCCCAGGCGTGGATGCCCCAATGGAAGAAGGTATTCAGCATGGCGGTTTTGGCCTGGTCATTGACAGACAGACCGGCGTGAAGGGGCTGGGCAAAATGGGAAATGGGTTCCGCTACCCCAAAGAACATCAGCCCAATGCCCATGCCGGCCGCAAACAGCATGGCCAGCCAGGAGAAGAAGGAGTGCTCCGGTTCGTCATCATCGTTGCCCAGACGAATATTCCCCAGGTTGCTGACGCAGAGAATCAGCAGAAAAATCACGAAGAAAGAGGCTCCCAGGATGAACAGCCAGCCGGTAGAGCTGGTAATCCAATGCCGGGCCTGGGTCAGATAGGTTTCGGTGATTTCTGGAAAGGCTGCACAGCCAAATACTACGGTGAAAATAATGATGATGCTGGGAAGGGTAATTCCCGGATCAAACGAAGTATACTTTTTCAATTTTTCCCATGTGCTCAATAGGATTCCCCCTTTTGGAAATGCGTTTGTTTAGAATGACAAAAAACATGCGTTTTCGCTTTCAAAAATATGCGTGTTTTGATACAAATTATCATACATAATAACTAATTATACCACAAAATGTATTAAAATTGCTAATTTAGCAAAACGTTAAATGCATAAGAAAGTTATAAAAACCGAAAACCCGCATGGAGACTGGACTTGTAGGTCAGAAAAAAATACGGTTTTTGCATGCAATTGGACGCAAAAATGGCGAAAAAACCGTCAGTTTTTGCAGGCACAAGGAGTGACCTACAGGGGAGTATGGTTTTTGGCCAGCGAGAAAAAATTGAGGATAGGTATAAGCCCCAGTTTATCTTGGTGTACGAATTCCTGCCTTTTACAAAGGGGGGCCTTCGCCGTATAATCAAGGTAAGGGCAGGACGGCGGCAGTGGGCCGCCAGGGTCCAGTCCGCGTAACCCATCGTTTGCAGGTGTTTTTCTAAGGAGGGATACTATGGATTTAGGTTTAAAAGATAAAGTGGTTTTGGTGATGCATTCGGCTTCTGGCTTGGGCAAGGGAATTGCCACGGAAATGGCCAGGGAAGGGGCCAAAGTGGTGCTGGCTACTTCCGGGCCCTACGAACAGCGGATGCGGGACGTGCAGGAAGAAATTGCCCAAAAGACCGGCAACCGGCCGGAAGGGTTTGTGTGCGACCTGCTGCACCCGGAAGAAATTACCCGTTTGGTGGATCAGGTGGTCAGCCAGGTGGGGGATATCTGGGCGCTGGTGAATGTATGCCCTGGGCCCAAGCCCGGCACCTTTGACAAGTTTGGCGATGAGGACTGGGAGGAGGCCTTCCACCTGTGCCTGCTGTCCTATGTGCGCACCATTCGGGCGGTACTGCCTTCCATGAAGCGCCTGGGCGGCGGCCGGATTCTCAACAGCACGTCCTCCTCGGTAAAGGACTGCCTGGATAATCTGCTGCTGTCCAATACCATGCGCATGGGTGTGGTGGGGATGAGCAAGACCCTGGCCCGGGAAGTGGGGCCTGACAACATCCTGGTGAACGTGATTGGACCGGGGCGGGTAGCTACCAAGCGTATTGACCAGCTGAATAGAATTCGTGCTGAAAAGCAGGGACTGTCCCTGGAAAAGGTGGAAGAAGACGATATGGTGAACTTCCCCCTGGGCCGCTACGGCACCACGGAAGAATACGGCCGGTTGGCTGCCTTTCTGTGCAGCGAGGCCAACAGCTACGTATCCGGACAGACCATTCTGCTGGATGGCGCCATGACCAAGGCGTATTAAGAGCTTTTGTAAAAACTGGATTCTCCTCTGAACGGCGGGGAATCCATTTTTTTTGTTGCATACTATTCCTAATGGGAATGGGAAAAGGTTATTTTTCTTCATTTTTCAGCATACCCTTCGAATCTTATAATAAATACATAAATAGATTCGGAAAACTCTGAACAAATGAAGGAGGAAGTATCATGTCAATGGCGCTGGTGGCGCTCCTGTTTCTTCTGGGAGCCATTGTGCTGGGCTTTGTGAAAAAGTCCAATGTGGGATTGATCTGTTTGGGACTTACGGTGATTTTGGGCCGGCTGGGGAATATTCCCTTGGGCAAAATGTACGGTGGGTTTCCGGGAAAGTTGTTCCTGACCCTGCTGGGAACTATGTTTTTCTTTAGCCTGCTTCAGGAAAACGGTACCTTGGAAAAGGCTTCCAAGAAACTGACCCGGCTGTGCGGTACCAAGGTGTTCCTGGTGCCCATTGTGATTTATCTGGTAAGCTATATTCTCTCGGCCATTGGACCTGGAGCCATCAGTGTCCAGACGGTGATGGTGCTGTTTGCAGTGCCGCTGGCCTTCCAGCTGGGGGTAAGCCCCATTCTTATGGGAGTCATGGCCATTCTGGGTGCTGTGGGCGGTACGGCGTCTCCCATTGCCCTGACGGGAATCATTGTGGGGGATTTGCTCAGCGAAATGAACGTGGCCATGCCGGGCAATGCCATTTTCCTGGGGGTAACCGCGGCCAACGTGATGTGCGCCCTGGTGGTGTATCTGCTGTTTAAGGGCTGGAAGCTCCGGGGGGAAAGTACCCAAAGCCAGGAAGCCATTGCTTTTGACGGCATTCAGAAATTCAGCCTGCTGCTGATTGCCATTTTGTTTGTGGCTGTGGTAGGCTTCTCCCAGGATGTGGGCTTTGTCTGCTTTACCCTGGCTTTTGTGCTGCTGATGACGGGCAAGGTGGACGAGAAGGCGGCGGTGAAGCGGCTGCCCTGGAATACGTTGATCCTCATCTGCGGCATCAGCGTGCTGATGAACCTGGTGAAGCTGCTGGGGGGTATCGATTTGATGGCCAAGGGTCTGGCCTACTTTATGAACCAATATACGGCGGCAGCCTTTATGGGGATGACCGGGGGTATTATGTCCTGGTTCTCCAGCGCCAACGGAGTGGTGTTCCCCACGCTGATTCCTACGGTGTCCAAGGTGGCAGCCAATGTAGGCGGGGCATCTCTTATCCAGATGGTGGCAGCCATTGTGTGCTCGGCTACTGTGGCGGGCATCAGTCCCATGTCCACCGGCGGTTCCCTGATTATGGCCGGGGTGGCCCAGGAAGAACGGGGAAAAGCGGAAGAAGCTGGTTTGTTTGCTAAATTGTTTGGCCTGTCCGCCCTGTGCGTGGTGATTGTTTTTGCCTTCACCCTGGCTGGCGGTCTGAAATTCTTGTCCTAGGAGGAAACGCTATGACCATTTATGTAGGTTCCCGGACTACCAAAGCCAGAAAGGCGGAGGGAGAAGGGATTACAGTATACGAAGAAAAAGGCGGGAGCTGGCAGAAGTTCCAAACGCTGCCCTGTCTGGAAAATCCGTCCTATTTCTGCGGCAACCGGGCGGGCAGCCGGCTGTACGCCATCCATGGGGATGGGTGCACGGCCACTGCTCTGGCAAGAGCCAAGGACGGCACGCTGACCGAACTGAACACGGTGCCGGTGTACGGCACTAACCCTGTGCATTTGGTGCTGAGCCCCAAGGAAACGTCCCTGTACGTGGCCAGCCTGGAAACCGGCAGTGTGGCCCAGGTGGCGGTGGAAGCGGACGGGAGTCTGGGCGCTGTTCGGCAGCTGACCTTTGTGCCCGGGCAGCCCGGCCATGGGTACGTTTCCCATCCCCACCAAGTATGTCTGGATCCCAGTGGCCGCTGGCTGCTGGTACCGGCCCAGGGCCGGGACCACGGGGTGGGCGGGGTAACGGTGTACGCCATTCATCCGGAAACGGAAGAATTGGAAGCCCGTTTCTTCTGGCAGGCACGGCCTGGTGCAGAACCCCGGCATATGGCCTTCCATCCCAATGGGAAGTTTGTGTACCTGGTGAACGAAAAGGACAGCACGGTGCTGTTCTTCCACTTTGACCCGGAAACGGGGAGTCTGGAACCCCAGCAGCTGCTTACCAGCCTGCCGGAGGATTACTTTGGTCCCGGCTGGGCCAGCGGAATCGTTATGGGGAAAGGGGGCCAGGCACTGTACGTGTCCAACCGGACCCACGACTCGGTGACGGTGTATGCCCTGGAGCCGGAAACTGGCCGGATGACCTATGTCCAGAACGTGCTGACCGGGGGCCGTCAGCCCCGTTTCATCGGGCTGAATCCGGAGGGTACGGAGCTGGTGGCGGCCAACGAGCTGACCCATACCCTTAGCCGGTTTGCTGTCCAAAAAGCTGGAACGCTGGTAAAGAAAACGGAGGAAATTCCTGCGGGTTCGCCGGTGTGCGTGTGGTGGCAGGCCTAAAGCAACAAGAAAAAAGCAGTCTTGTGAACGGAAGCGGCGTTCACAAGGCTGCTTTTGTTTTTAGCGGACAATTGTTCCTGGACGGCGGGCCTTCAGGGCTGGAAGTTTTCCAGGGCCAGATTGGCGGTGAGCCAGCTTTGGGCCAGGGGAAGCAGGCGGCGGCCGCTGTCGGTCAGGCTGGTTTCCCGGGCGCCCTGGCGGCGGGCAATCAGGTCTGCGCCCACCTGGCGTTCCAGCTGCTTTAGCCGGTAGCTGACGGTGGCCTGGGATACGTAGAGCAGGCGGGAGGCTTTGCTGATGTTTTTGACCTCAGCCACAGCCAAAAAGGTTTCAACCAGATCTTTTTCCATGCTAAGCCTTCCTTTCTGCCCTTTGCTGGGCACGGTCCTGAAATGTTGGAAAAAACGCTGCTCCAGTCTGGAGACCGTCAGAGGGTGAAGGTTTTGAACGGTACTGGAGCCAGCGTTTTGTCTTGCTCTTATCATAGCAAAAATCTGAAATTTTGGCGAAATGATATTTTGGTATGTACTTATATGAATTTATTTATAGCTCCAGGAAAACTTGAAAATTTTCCTGGAGCTATAAGCTGTGGGTTATACGAGTATATAAGATTACGACTTTTACGGACGGGAGTGGGCTTGCTATAATCAAAAGAGGGACCCAATTCTTATAATGACTGGATTAAAGAAAGGTCCAAATTGCCGCCGGAAAGAACGAATACGACTTTTTCTTCCGGGGTAACGTGGAGTTTGCCGCATTGAATGGCGGCGAGACCGATGGAGGAAGAAGGTTCTGCCAGTACCTTGCCTTCTGTCAGCAGCAGTTTCATGGCGGGCAGCAGGGCTTCTTCGGGAATGTCCAATACTTCATCTACTTTATCCCGAACAATGGGGAAGGTTTTATCCCCGGGCCGCAGGGTGGCCACGCCGTCGGCGATGGTGTCCACCTGGGGTACGGTTACGGGATGGCCGGCTTTCAGGCTGGCAGTAAAGCGGGGAATCAGGGCCGGTTCGCAGGCGTAGACTTTGGTCTGGGGCCGGATGGCTTTTACGGTGGTGGCAATGCCGCTGGTGAGCCCGCCGCCGCCAATGGGAATGACCACTGCATCGGGATTGGGCATATCCTGGAAGATTTCCAGGGCAATGGTGCCCTGGCCGGCCATGACGCCGTAGTCGTCAAAGGGCGGCACGTAGCAATAGCCCCGCTCCTGCTGCAATTTTTCGGCAATGGCAAAGCGTTGGGGCTTTTCGCAAAGGACCACTTCGGCACCCAAATCCCGGACGGCCTGGATTTTGATGGCCGGCGCATGGGAGGGAATCACCACCGTGGCCTTGATGCCCAGCATTTTGCAGGCGTAGGCAACGCCCCGGCCGTGGTTGCCGCTGGAAGCGGTGACAATGCCCCGGGACCGTTCCTCCGGGGACAGCTCCAGAATCCGGTTTAGGGCGCCCCGAATCTTGAAGGAATGGGTCAGCTGCATACATTCTGCCTTGACGTATACCTGGCAGCCCAGAAGGGCGTCCAGAGCCTCTAGATGAATCAGGGGTGTATGGTAGACGTAGGGAGCCAGGCGGTTTTGGGCCTGGAACACAGTTTCAAGGGATAACATGGTGGTGATACCTCCTTACAGGAATAATTTCTGCTTCCATGGTAAGCCGGAAACCTGAAAAATACAAGCAGGAAAGTGCACCGTTTTGTTGGGCTTGGTCTGGGAAAGGCGCAGGCAAAAGAGAAAGAAAATCGCTATAATAAAACTACAAGGCAGCAAGAAGCAAAGCTTCTCACATAAAAGCAATTCACAAAGGAGAGATGAGTAATGAAAAATCCCGTACCGCAAGGAAAATACGTGCCCGCCGTCCGGGCTGGACAACTGATTATGACCGCCGGCATGACGTCCCGGAAAGATGGGGTGCTGATCTACACCGGAAAGGTGCAGGCGGACAAGCCCCTGGAAGAATACAAGGAAGCCGTCATTCAAGCGGCTGCCAATGCTCTGACGGCTGCCAAAAACCAGCTCCAGGAAGGGGAAAAAATTGGCCGGGTACTCCAGATGATTGTGTATGTCAACGCCGCAGAAGGCTTTGTGGACCACACCAAACTGGCGGACTTTGCTTCTGAATATCTGACGGAACAATTGGGAGACGCTGGGGTTTGTGCCCGCTGCGCCCTGGGTATGGCCAGCCTGCCGAAAAACGCGCCGGTGGAGATTTCTCTGACGGCTGTGGTAGGGTAAGGGAAAGAACTATTAGTTTGTGCTGTTGGGGCGGAACCTTCGGGTTCCGCCTTTTTGTGCGGTCTGCGAACCTGAAGTGTGCTGGCCTGGGGAATCCCCTCAGCGGTTCGCCGTATTCCAGTCGTCATCGCCTTGCAGGCTCGACTCCTGGACGGCTGTCGCAGGGGTCGTATATTCCATTTCTCTACGGCCAAGGCCTTGAGAAATGGATACGACTCCCTTAGTCATCCTGCGGTGACAGTTCTCCCAGTGGTTGGTGCTATGGGCGCCCGCTGGGCCGGGGCCCTCCGGGCCAATTGAATTGGACTTCATTCGGGGGTGTGAAATAATAAAATTGCTGAACTAAACTTCCTCAGTCAGTCCTACGGACTGCCAGCCCCTACACGCTTGCAGGGGCCGGTCTTGGGCCTATACGAGTCATGTGCAAAATGGGTATAGGAAAAGAAATCATAGTTACGTAGATGATTGTAATATCCCGTTTTATCACATGTCCAGTAGTGGATAGGAACGCTTCCTGAGTGGTTCGCCGTGCTCCGTAGTGGTTCGCAGCTAGCTGTTCATCTGCACTCAAAGAGCTTGATTCACAGGCTGCTATCACATGGCTCATATTAGCCAATAATCCCTTAGAATTTTTGGTGGATTATTGGATATGAGCGCATCCCCTTCACCCTGCGGGTTCGGCTCACGGACGGCTATCACATAGGTCGCATATACCAAATGTCCTCGGGAAAATGCATTGACATTTGG
>PPYE01233213.1_pt1 | contig 59523 bp, 42 predicted proteins | sample 1559881 | NCBI WGS metagenome assembly PPYE01 (sample SAMN08240022, study PRJNA423297) | Human gut metagenome, whole genome shotgun sequencing project.
TCCACGGACAATACCGAAGCGGTCATGGCGGAAGTCAAACGCAAATGGGGCGACCGCTTTGTTGCCGTCACGCAAAAAAATACCGGTAAAGGTGGTGCGCTGATGAATGGCCTCAATTATGCCACCTGCGACCAGGTTTTTTTAAGTGATGCCGACACCTATGTTCCGCCCGATCAAGACGGAATGGGCTATATGCTGGCAGAAATTGAGCGCGGTGCTGATGCCGTAGGCGGCATTCCCTCTACTGCGTTGAAAGGCGCGGGGCTGTTACCGCACATCCGCGCGACCGTAAAGTTGCCGATGATTGTTATGAAGCGCACGCTACAGCAGCTCCTGGGCGGCGCACCGTTTATTATCAGCGGTGCCTGCGGAATGTTCCGTACTGATGTATTGCGTAAGTTCGGTTTCTCGGATCGTACTAAAGTCGAAGACCTTGATCTCACCTGGACATTAGTGGCAAACGGCTACCGTATTCGGCAGGCGAATCGCTGCATCGTATACCCACAGGAATGCAACAGTCCGCGTGAGGAGTGGCGTCGCTGGCGGCGTTGGATTGTGGGCTACGCGGTCTGTATGCGCCTGCATAAAAGGCTTTTATTTAGCCGCTTCGGTATCTTCAGTATATTTCCTATGCTGTTGGTTGTGATTTATGGCGTTGGGATTTATCTCACTACCTGGTTTAATGAATTCATCACCACCGGGCCGCATGGTGTGGTGTTGGCAATGTTTCCGCTTATCTGGGTCGGCGTAGTTTGTGTTATTGGTGCTTTTAGCGCCTGGTTTCATCGTTGCTGGTTGTTGGTGCCTTTAGCGCCGCTTTCCGTTGTGTATGTATTATTAGCTTATGCCATCTGGATTATTTATGGACTTATTGCCTTTTTTACTGGACGCGAACCTCAGCGCGACAAACCCACCCGCTATTCCGCACTGGTGGAAGCGTCAACCGCTTATTCCCAACCTTCTGTCACAGGAACTGAAAAACTATCTGAAGCTTAATGTTAAAGAGAAAAATATTCAGATTGCAGACCAGGTAATTATTGATGAAACTGCAGGTGAAGTTGTTATCGGCGCGAATACCCGTATTTGTCATGGTGCCGTTATTCAGGGTCCGGTAGTGATTGGCGCAAACTGCCTGATAGGTAATTATGCGTTTATTCGTCCTGGCACAATAATCAGCAATGGTGTAAAAATTGGTTTTGCCACCGAAATTAAAAATGCGGTTATTGAAGCGGAAGCAACGATTGGTCCGCAATGTTTTATTGCCGACTCGGTAGTTGCAAACCAGGCATATTTGGGCGCACAAGTACGTACCAGTAATCATCGTCTGGATGAACAGCCTGTGTCTGTTCGAACTCCAGAGGGAATTATCGCTACCGGATGCGATAAATTAGGTTGTTATATCGGGCAGCGTTCACGCCTTGGCGTACAAGTTATAATTTTGCCTGGGCGAATTATTTCCCCGAACACGCAACTTGGTCCGCGCGTGATTGTAGAACGTAATTTACCTGCCGGAACTTATTCACTCCGACAAGAACTTATCCGTACAGGAGATTAAAATGATAAAACGGACGTTATTAGCGGCGGCCATTTTTAGCGCATTGCCCGCTTATGCCGGGTTAACTTCCATTACCGCGGGCTACGATTTTACCGATTATTCTGGCGATCATGGCAACCGTAATTTAGCGTATGCTGAACTGGTGGCGAAAGTTGAAAACGCAACGCTGCTTTTTAATCTTTCCCAGGGGCGTCGTGATTATGAAACTGAACATTTCAATGCCACTCGCGGTCAGGGTGCGGTCTGGTATAAATGGAATAACTGGCTGACAACCCGAACGGGTATTGCCTTTGCGGATAATACGCCGGTCTTTGCCCGCCAGGATTTTCGTCAGGATATTAACCTGGCCCTGTTGCCAAAAACGCTTTTCACGACCGGTTATCGCTACACTAAATATTACGATGATGTCGAAGTCGATGCCTGGCAAGGCGGCGTATCACTCTATACTGGCCCGGTGATCACCAGCTACCGCTATACCCATTATGACTCCAGCGATGCAGGTGGTAGTTATAGCAATATGATTTCCGTGCGTCTGAATGACCCGCGCGGCACTGGTTATACGCAACTATGGCTAAGCCGCGGAACAGGCGCTTACACCTATGACTGGACGCCAGAAACACGCTACGGCAGCATGAAGAGCGTCAGTCTGCAACGTATTCAACCGCTGACTGAGCAACTTAATCTCGGGCTGACGGCAGGTAAAGTGTGGTACGACACCCCAACCGATGATTATAACGGTCTGCAACTTGCAGCCCATCTGACCTGGAAATTCTGATTCCTTCTGCCGCCCGCTATCCGGGGCGGCCTTCCCTGCCGATTAGCCCCCCCCTTTCCTCTTTGTTTTCCGACCACATTCACCGGATAAATTTTATTCTCCAGTATTATATACTATAGGGGGGTATGCATTGACATATAGCATACCCCCCTATAGTATATTGCGTGCAGATAATGAGGTGCGAAATGCCCAGTACTCCGGAAGAGAAGAAAAAGGTCCTTACTCGAGTTCGTCGTATTCGAGGGCAGATTGATGCTCTGGAACGGTCGCTGGAGGGTGATGCCGAATGCCGTGCCATACTCCAACAGATCGCTGCCGTTCGGGGCGCGGCTAATGGGCTGATGGCAGAAGTGCTTGAAAGCCATATCCGGGAAACGTTTGACCGAAATGACTGCTACAGCCGCGAAGTCAGCCAATCCGTTGACGACACTATTGAACTGGTTCGAGCCTATCTTAAATAGCTGAATCTATTACCATATTGAGGAAGAGCGAGAGATGAAATCACGTGCTGCCGTTGCATTTGCTCCCGGTAAACCGCTGGAAATCGTTGAAATTGACGTTGCACCACCGAAAAAAGGTGAAGTGCTGATTAAAGTCACCCATACCGGCGTTTGCCATACCGACGCATTTACCCTCTCCGGGGATGACCCGGAAGGTGTATTCCCGGTGGTTCTCGGTCACGAAGGGGCCGGCGTTGTGGTTGAAGTCGGTGAAGGCGTAACCAGCGTCAAACCTGGCGACCATGTGATCCCGCTTTACACCGCGGAGTGCGGCGAGTGTGAGTTCTGTCGTTCTGGCAAAACTAACCTCTGTGTTGCGGTTCGCGAAACCCAGGGTAAAGGCTTGATGCCAGACGGCACCACCCGTTTTTCTTACAACGGGCAGCCGCTTTATCACTACATGGGGTGCTCTACATTCAGTGAATACACCGTGGTCGCGGAAGTGTCTCTGGCCAAAATTAATCCAGAAGCAAACCATGAACACGTCTGCCTGCTGGGCTGTGGCGTGACCACCGGTATTGGCGCGGTGCACAACACAGCTAAAGTCCAGCCAGGTGATTCTGTTGCCGTGTTTGGTCTTGGCGCGATTGGTCTGGCAGTGGTTCAGGGCGCGCGTCAGGCGAAAGCGGGTCGGATTATCGCTATTGATACGAACCCGAAGAAATTCGATCTGGCGCGTCGCTTCGGTGCTACCGACTGCATTAACCCGAATGACTACGACAAACCGATTAAAGATGTCCTGCTGGATATCAACAAATGGGGTATCGACCATACCTTTGAATGCATCGGTAACGTCAACGTGATGCGTGCGGCGCTGGAAAGTGCGCACCGCGGCTGGGGTCAGTCGGTGATCATCGGGGTAGCAGGTGCCGGTCAGGAAATCTCCACCCGACCATTCCAGTTGGTCACCGGTCGCGTATGGAAAGGTTCCGCGTTTGGCGGCGTGAAAGGTCGTTCCCAGTTACCGGGCATGGTTGAAGATGCGATGAAAGGTGATATCGATCTGGAACCGTTTGTCACGCATACCATGAGCCTGGATGAAATTAATGACGCCTTCGACCTGATGCATGAAGGCAAATCCATTCGAACCGTAATTCGTTACTGATTTCCCGCAGGTTTACCCCGTCCAGTTCAGGCGGGGGTTCTTAATACTCTCCCCGGGCAGCCGTCCGGGGGATTAACCGTGAGATAATGACTGATGGAACTCATTGAAAAACATGCCAGCTTTGGCGGCTGGCAAAATGTGTATCGGCATTATTCCCAATCACTGAAATGTGAAATGAATGTCGGCGTCTATCTCCCACCAAAAGCCGCGAATGAAAAATTGCCGGTGCTGTACTGGCTTTCAGGCCTGACCTGCAACGAGCAGAATTTCATTACTAAATCGGGGATGCAGCGTTACGCGGCTGAGCACAACATTATTGTTGTTGCGCCGGACACCAGTCCGCGAGGCAGTCATGTCGCAGATGCTGACCGTTACGATCTCGGGCAAGGTGCCGGGTTTTACCTGAACGCGACGCAAGCGCCGTGGAATGAACATTACAAAATGTATGACTATATCCGCAACGAGCTGCCGGATTTAGTGATGCATCATTTTCCGGCAACGGCCAAAAAGTCTATCTCTGGTCATTCTATGGGCGGGCTGGGCGCGCTGGTGCTGGCGTTACGTAACCCAGATGAATATGTCAGCGTCTCGGCGTTTTCGCCCATTGTCTCCCCATCGCAAGTGCCGTGGGGACAGCAAGCCTTTGCTGCATATCTTGCTGAAAATAAAGATGCCTGGTTGGATTACGACCCGGTGAGTCTTATTTCACAAGGTCAACGCGTTGCGGAAATCATGGTTGATCAGGGGTTGAGTGATGATTTTTACGCAGAACAGCTGCGGACTCCAAATCTTGAAAAGATCTGCCAGGAGATGAATATCAAGACGTTAATCCGTTATCACGAGGGTTATGATCACAGCTATTATTTTGTCTCCAGTTTTATTGGCGAGCATATTGCCTACCACGCCAATAAACTGAATATGCGTTGATAATAGTGCACGACTGCCGGATGCGGCGTGAACGCCTTATCCGGCCTACACTTCGCCCGTAAACAGTAGGCCTGATAAGACGCGCAAAGCGTCGCATCAGGCATGGCGCACGACTGCCGGATGCGGCGTGAACGCCTTATCCGGTCTACACTTCGCCCATAAACCGTAGGCCTGATAAGACGCGCATAGCGTCGCATCAGGCATCTGCGCACGACTTATCTATGTTTACCACATCAAATCATCAGGCACTTTGAAGTCGGCATACGGGTCGTCTTCATCCTGCTCTTCGGCGCTGAGCGCGCTGTGCAACACTATACTGCTGGCATCGCGCTGAGCAATTTTATCGGCAACGCTGGCGGGAATAATGGCGTATTCACCTTCGCTATTGTTATCGACCAACAAGCGGGCAATCGCCAGACGACCATTAATCAACTGCGCCTGTGTGAGCTTATCGACAAAAATCTTCTTAATCAGATTGCCGTCAGTGAAGTTAAAACCAATATCGCCATTGGCAATGGTGATTCGGTTCATTTCAATAAGCTGCTTCACCTGAGCTTTATATTCTTTCGCCAACGCCGCTTGTTTTTGCTGTTCGCTAAGCTGTTTATCACGCTCAAGCTGTGCCTTTTTATTTTCTTCTACCGCCGCCCGAGCTTCACGCGCCTGAACGCGCGATTTTTTCGCCGTTCTCTCCACCTTCGCCGCTTTTTTGCTGGTGACTAATCCTGCTTTGAGCAACTGCTCTTGTAAGGTAAGTTTTGCCATCTTTGTTTCCAAACCCGCTGAATAATTTTTAGCGAGTATACCTGTAAACGCCGTAGGTGTATTGGGGTGAAGTCCCTTTCGCCCCTGCCTAATAAGGCACGTCAGGCATCGGCGCACGGCTGTATTCGTGATCTCCGGCTCATCAAAATAAACACCGCCAACCCAGCAACAAGAATACCCGGTGCAGAAGCGGCCATTACGCCGACCGTGCCAGTGCCTAATGCCAGCATTTTCCCGGCCAGTAACGGACCGCTCATAGCCCCCAGACGCCCTACCGCCACGGCTGTTCCCACACCTGTTGCGCGGATCTGCGAACTGTAAAACAACGGTGCCAGGGCATACAAAACGCTTTGCCCACCTGTCGCAAACAACCCCGCGACAAATCCCGCCAGCAACATACCGTTAAATGACGACACCGTTCCAAGCGCCAGCAGCGAAGCTAACATGCCGCTATAAATCAGTAGCGACATGGTTACTGGACGCAGCTTATCCATCAATGCGCCCAACATTAACGTCCCGCTTGCCGCCCCCATTTGCAGGGCAAACATCACCCCTGCCGCCTGCGATGGCTGGAATCCTTGCTCCACCAAAAGTAGCGGTAGCCAGTTGATCAACATGTAGACCACCAGCAGAGTGAAGAAATAACACAACCACAGCAGCAGCGTCGCGGTTGCCGTTTCTGGCGCAAATAAGGCACGCAGTGGTGGCGCAGACTGTTTTTCGCCAGCGAAAACCGCCGACTCCGGCAGCCAGCGCATTAATAGCGGCACCAGAATCAACGGCACCACACCACCTACCCAAAACACCGTTTGCCATGCTAAGTTTGCCCCCGCGAAACCCAGTGTCGCCGCCAGCGCCGCGCCAATGGGAACACCGCAATACATCAGGCTCACTGCCGTCCCACGAAAACGTGGACCCGCGGCTTCAGACGTCAGGGCGATAAGATTCGGCAACGCCGCCCCCAGCCCGACACCGGTCATCAGCCGCGCAAAGACCAGTGAGGGGAAATCCCAGGCAATCGCCGTTGCCAGTGAGAACAAACCAAACAGCGCAACTGAGCCAATCAAAATGCGCTTGCGACCATAACGGTCCGCCAGCATTCCGCCAACCAACGCGCCGGGTAGCAAACCGAGTATTCCGGCGCTGAATATCCAGCCCATTTGCATTTTATCGAGTGCAAAAGCCTGGGCGATGCCACCCGCCGCAATGCCAGCCGCCTGAAGATCCAGCCCTTCCATCAGAGCGACCAAAAAACAAAGCCCGATGGTCAGCATCAAGCGGGATGAAGATGATGAAGGGGTACGAGTCGACATAAGATGAACCTCGTTGCGAGTGCAGGTGAATCGCGACTGATACATTGCCAGCCGCGTAATCAGAACTATTTAATGACTGCCTACGGGCGAAATGTAGGCCGGATAAGACGTTTACCGCATCCGGCAGTCGTGTGCAGATGCCTGATGCGACGCTAACGCGTCTTATCAGGCCTACAAATTCCCGCGCCATCCGTAGGCAGGATAAGGCGTTTACGCCGCATCCGGCAGTCGTGCGCAGATGCCTGATGCGACGCTAACGCGTCTTATCAGGCCTACAAATTCCCGCGCCATCCGTAGGCCGGATAAGGCGTTCACGCCGCATCCGGCAGTCGTGCGCAGATGCCTGATGCGACGCTAACGCGTCTTATCAGACCTACAAATTCTCACGCCATCCGTAGGCCGGATAAGGCGTTCACGCCGCATCCGGCAGTCGTGCTGGGATGGGCATACAAAATGCACGTTCTCGGCAGTCAATATTATTTGTTGTTGCGCAGATCCAGCGCCACGTCAACGATCATATCCTCCTGGCCGCCAACCATCCGGCGTTTGCCCAGCTCAACGAGAATATCCACCGCACTTAAGCCATAACGCGCCGCCGCCGTTTCACAGTGACGCAGGAAGCTCGAGTAAACACCAGCGTATCCCAGCGCCAGCGTTTCGCGATCGACTCGTACCGGTCGATCCTGCAACGGACGCACCAGGTCGTCGGCGGCATCCATTAACGCATAGAGATCGGTCCCATGCTGCCAGCCCAGTTTATCCGCGGCGGCAATAAACACTTCCAGCGGTGCGTTACCTGCGCCCGCGCCCATTCCCGCGAGGCTGGCGTCGATTCGGTCGCAGCCCTCTTCCACCGCCGCGATAGAGTTCGCCACGCCAAGACTCAGGTTATGGTGAGCGTGCATGCCAGTTTGCGTTTCTGGTTTCAGCTCTGCTTTCAGGGCGCGGAAACGGTCACGGATATCGCTCATGTTCATCGCACCGCCAGAATCCACCACATAAATACAGGTCGCACCGTAGCCTTCCATCAGCTTTGCCTGCTTGGCGAGATTCTCCGGCGTGGTCATATGGCTCATCATCAGAAAACCAACGGTGTCCATTCCGAGCTCGCGGGCATACTGAATATGCTGGGCGGAAACATCAGCTTCGGTACAGTGCGTTGCCACACGAACCACCCGCGCGCCAGCCTGCCAGGCATTTTTCAGATCGTGAATAGTGCCGATTCCTGGCAGCAACAACGTCGCGATTTTGGCGTGCTTCACCACATCCGCCGCCGCTTCAATCCATTCAAGGTCGCTATGTGCGCCGAAACCATAGTTAAAGCTGGAACCTTGCAAACCGTCGCCGTGGGCCACTTCAATCGAATCCACACGGGCATCGTCCAGTGCTTTGGCAATCTGGCGAACGTTTTCCAGCGAATACTGATGACGAATGGCGTGCATACCGTCACGCAATGTGACGTCCGAGATATAAAGTTTTTTACCGTTCATGCCGCTTCTCCTGCCTTGCGCGCCAGTGACTGGGCCATTTTTTCCGCTGTCGCCAGCGCACTGGAAGTCATAATGTCGAGGTTGCCCGCATAGGCAGGCAGATAATGCGCTGCGCCTTCGACTTCCAGCCAGACCGCTGTTTTCAGTCCGGAGAATTGCCCCACGCCCGGTAAATTGACCGGTTTATCCTGCGGGATAACTTCAAACTGCACGCGCTGTTTCAGGCGATAACCCGGTACGTAAGCCTGCACCGCCTCAGCCATTTCATTGATTGAGGCTTCGATATCATCTTGTGAAGCTTCGTCGCTCAATACATACACCGTGTCACGCATCATCAACGGTGGCTCTGCTGGGTTAAGCACAATAATCGCCTTCCCTTTTGCCGCGCCGCCCACCACTTCAATGGCTCGGGAAGTGGTTTCCGTAAATTCATCGATATTGGCACGCGTGCCAGGTCCGGCAGATTTACTGGCGATAGAAGCGATAATTTCGGCGTAATGAACACGCGCCACGCGTGAAACTGCCGCCACCATTGGAATGGTGGCCTGGCCGCCGCAGGTGACCATGTTGACGTTCAGTTGATCGACGTTCGCCTCGAGGTTAACCACCGGCACGCAGTAAGGGCCGATGGCAGCAGGCGTCAGGTCAATTAAGCGAATATCCGGTTTCGCTTCGCGTAAAGCGGCATCGTTTTTCACATGAGCACCGGCGCTGGTCGCATCAAATACAATGTCGATATCAGCAAATTCAGGCATGTTCATCAGTCCGATCACCCCTTCATGGGTGGTGGCGACGCCCATACGTCTGGCGCGCGCCAGACCGTCGGACTGAGGATCAATGCCAACCATCACCGCCATCTCCAGATGCTGACCGTGACGCAAAATTTTAATCATCAGATCGGTGCCAATGTTGCCAGAACCGATAATGGCGACTTTACGCTTACTCATGACAGACTTCCTTTTGGGGCTGCGCTTGAAAATGTCGCAGCAACTGAACCTATGCCTTCAATATGGGCTTCAAAACGATCGCCCGCATTCACCGCCACCATCGGACCTAATGCCCCGGTAAGAATGATATCTCCGGTGCGCAGCGGTTCACCCAGACTGGCCATTTTGCGTGCCAGCCAGACGGCCGCATTAAGCGGATGTCCCAGGCATTCGCTGCCGCGCCCGCTAGAAACCTCTTCGTTATTACGCGTCATCTTCATGGCGCAGTTTTTCAGGTCTAACCCCGCCGGACGTTGCGCCGGACCGCCGATGACATACACCCCACAGGAGGCGTTATCTGCCACGGTATCGACAAACTGAATCGACCAGTCGCGAATGCGGCTCCCCACCACTTCCAGCGCCGGAAGTACCCATTCAATGGCGTTATACAATTCGTCGAAGGTGATATCGGTTGCGGGCAAATCGCGGTTCAACACCAGTGCGATCTCCGCTTCAATGCGGGGTTGCAGAACACGGGAAAAAGGAATGATTTCGTTATCGCCATAACACATGTCGGCAAATAACGTCCCAAAATCCGGTTGATCAACGCCCAGTTGTTGTTGCACTTTCGGATGTGTCAGGCCCACTTTACGCCCTACCACGCGACGCCCCTGCGCAACGTCATGTTGCACATTTATGTGCTGAATGGCGTAAGCCGCTTCAGCGTTATCGATACCAATCAGATCGCGCAGCGGTGCAATCGCTTCGCCCTGCTCTGCGGCGCGGCGTAAATCCGCCGCCAGTTGCTCAAGAGTATGCTTCGTCATGACCATTCCTTAAGGGCGTGCGAGGAAATTCAGCACCAGTTGATTGAAAGCGTCGGCATGTTCCCACTGCGCCCAGTGACCGCAGTCGCGGAAGATATGCAGTTCAGAACCGGCAATGCCGGACAGCAGACGCAGACCCGCATCCATCGGCACAAAGCGGTCGTTGCGCCCCCAGACAATCAGGGTTTGCGCTTTGATTTCCGCCAGACGTGGGCCAAAATCCGGGAACTGTTTCGGATTAGCTTCCAGGCTCTTAACGAAGTTTTCCAGGTGATCGCGGCGCGACAGCATATTATTCAGGCGCGCTTCATACAGGGCGTCGGTCAAATCGCTGGTATCAAAAACGAAGATATCCATCATCAGTTTCAGGTTTTCGATAGTCGGCTGACGATAAAGCTGATTCAGTCGCTTAATACCTTCGGTTGGCATCGGCGTAAACAAACTCATGCCGCCCGTACCGCCGCCCATCAGCACCAGTTTGCCGACGCGCTCCGGCCAGTTAAGGGTGAACGCCACAGAACTATGGCCGCCCATCGAGTTGCCCAACAGGTGGATTTTGGCGATATCCAGTTGATCCACCACGCTTTTCAGGATTCGTGCATTAAGATCCGATCGTGAACCACTATTAACGATCGAATCGCTCTTGCCCCAACCCGGACAATCCAGCAGGATCACCCGATAGCCCGCCTCTACCAGCGGATCGATATTGCGGCTGAAATTCGCCCAGCCAGTAGCACCCGGGCCGGAACCATGCAGCAGGACAACGGTTTCGTCGCCTTGTCCGCAGTCATTAAAATGGATGCGCAGCGTTTTACCCGCTTCTTCTACATTCAGAAAACGGCTGGTGGCGGCTTCGGTTTGTGGCTGATAACTCATCATCTTCTCCTGCATATTCAGTTCTCTGTTCTGGCGCTTAACGAGCCAAATCCGGCAATCCACTCCGGGATTGGGCGGTAATAACGCCCTTCGCTACGCCAGTTGCCAAATGCAGAAATAGCGGCAAAAGCGGCGACCCAGGTTTTGATTTCATGTGTCGACTTTCCGGCAATGGCGGAAAGCTCTTCGTTACTGACGGCATCCAGTTCCTGTATGCGTCCCTGCTCCAGCAAAGTCATGAACTGGTTATCCCAAATCGGGTTGAGCGGATGCAGAGTTCTCTGATCCTCAACAAACTTCTCAGCGGCGCTAATCACCCGTTGCTGACGCAATTCGCGCTCACTGGCGGGTAAATCTTTCCCGCTCCCCAACAGACGGTCGCGCATATGGGCATCGGCTTTCGCCAGTTCGGGCACCGGCGGCTGATGGGAAAGCCCACCGGAACCCAGGAACAGCACGCGTTTATTGAGAGTGCTGGTGAAACGTCCAATGGCTTCACCCAACATGCGGGTACGCTGGAAACCGGGCAGCGGCGTGGCGACACCGTTGATGAACACAGGCAGAACTGGCACCTTATCCAGCCCGCCGAGCAGGAACTCCAGTGGCTGGGCGAACCCGTGGTCCACCTGCATACAGTAAGAAACGGCAAGATCGATCCCGCTCTTCATGACGGCATGCGCACAGGCCTCCGCCAGCTCCACTGGCACGGGCAGCTCTCCTGCCGCACTGCCGAAATCACCAATTGCCGTCGCCCCAACGCCTAAACAGAACGGTGGCATCACGTCATAGAAAAAGCCGTTGTAGTGATCTGGCGCAAACAGCACCACCAGTTCAGGGGAGAAAGCCGCAATACGCTCGCGGGCGCTGGCAATCACGCCATTGACCTCATCGAGTACCTCTTGCGCCGGGTCGACATATCCCACCAGCGGCGAGTGGGAAAGACAGTGAAGATAAGCGTGCATATCAGGCTACCTTTTCGACAGAAACGTCGGCATCAGGGCGGGTCAGCGTCATCACCGACGCCAGTTTATTCAGCGTATTACCCAGGGTTTGCGGAATGGCGGTGGCGGCAACAAAGCGATCCGGGCGCATCACCACCAGCGAAGCATTATGTTGTGCGAACCAGCTACGCAGGCGACCTTGCGTATCCCCCACGCGTAGTACGCCGTCGTGGTTATCCTGTGCGGTATGAATTTGCACTTCCGGCACCACCTGAATGAAGCGGGTGCCCAACGCGCGCCACTGCTGGATTTGCTCGTCGCTCATCCCCCACAGTGGATTGCATCCCCAGCCAATTACCGCGAAGTTCGCGCCGATCGCGTTATCGAGCAGCGCCACGTCGCCGTTTTCCAGCGTGACTTTCGGCTGAATAAACATCTTGCCGACCGGAGAGTGCTTCGCTTCGCCCTCTCGCACCAGCGCACCGCCGTAATATTGCGGCATCGGCTTGAAGCGCATTTCGAGGAAGTAGCGTTTTACTGGCGGCAGATAATTCAACAGCCAGGAAACGCCGTCACGTAACGTACCCTGCCAGCGTTTCGGCGGAGCCAGCACGTTGCCCGCCGTCACGGACAGGTCAATCATCGCTTTGGCGTGATCGCGTCGTTCTTGTTGATAGGTATCGAGCAGCGCATCACGGGCTTTCCCCTGGATAACCAACGCCAGTTTCCAGGCGAGGTTAAAGGCGTCGCGCATACCGCTGTTATAGCCCTGCCCCTGCCATACCGGCATGATGTGCGCGGCATCGCCCGCCAGCAGTACGCGATCAATACGGAAACGTTGCGCCAGTCGCGCGTTGTGGGTGTAGACACGCTGGCGAATCAATTCAACATTGTCCGGATTAGGCAGCACTTTGCTTAACAGCTTGCGCATATTTTGCGGCTCACGCAGCTGTTCTTCGGTTTCTCCCGACATCACCATAAATTCAAAGCGACGTACCGCATGAGGCAGCGCGGCAGAAACATACGGGCGCACCGGATCGCAACACAAATAGATATGCGGCGTACTTAACGGATCGTTGGCGATATCTACCACAATCCACTGATTTGGCGCAGTTTTACCTTCAAACGGCACATTCAGGGTGCGACGGACAAAACTTGCCCCACCATCACAGGCCACCAGCCACTGGGCTTTGACTATTTCCCGCTGCCCTTCTGCCGTTTTCAGGTGCAAGGTCACTTCGTCATCTTGCTGACTGAAGGCCTCCAGCTCGCGGGAAAACAAGCAGCGCACATTCGGAAAACGCGACACCCCTTCCAGCATCACCGCATCGACCTGCGGCTGAATAAAGGCGTTACGGCGCGGCCAGCCAAATTCATCGGTCATTGGCTGAATATCAGCAAAACAGCGGCCTTTTGGGGTGAGAAAACGCATCGCGTGCCACGGTGTAGTGTGCGGCAGAACATTATCGACCAGGCCGACCGACTGCATGGTGCGCAGCGCCTCGTCATCAATACCAATCGCACGCGGGTAGTCGATCAACTTATCGAGTTTCTCCACCACCAGCACGTCAATGCCCATCTGACCGAGATAGTTCGCCATCATCAGCCCAACCGGGCCGGCACCAGCGATCGCCACCTGAACGCTATGGTTAACAGCAGGCTGGATGTCAGGGTGTTGTATTGCCATTTCAGTACCTCACGACTCGGACAAAATGTCGTTGCGCGCACAGTACAGCGCAACTTATTTTGTTAAAAACATGTAAATGATTTTTTATTGTGCGCTCAGTATAGGAAGGGTGTTTTCGGCTACAATCAAAACATGCCCGAATGTGCACCAGGTGCACCACGTTGTTTTAACTATAGAAATGTCAATTAATATGCAGAACAATGAGCAGACGGAATACAAAACCGTGCGCGGCTTAACCCGCGGTCTAATGTTATTAAATATGTTAAATAAACTTGATGGCGGTGCCAGCGTCGGGCCGCTGGCGGAACTCAGCGGCCTGCATCGCACCACTGTGCGGCGACTGCTGGAGACGCTGCAGGAAGAGGGATATGTCCGCCGTAGCCCCTCCGATGATAGTTTTCGACTGACCATCAAAGTGCGGCAATTAAGCGAAGGATTTCGTGACGAACAGTGGATTTCTGCACTGGCGGCCCCACTGCTGGGCGATCTGTTGCGCGAAGTGGTATGGCCGACAGATGTGTCCACGCTGGATGTTGATGCAATGGTGGTACGCGAAACCACTCACCGTTTCAGCCGCTTATCCTTTCACCGGGCAATGGTCGGGCGACGTTTGCCGCTTCTGAAAACCGCCTCGGGCCTGACCTGGCTGGCCTTTTGCCCGGAACAAGACCGCAAGGAATTAATCGAAATGTTAGCCTCCCGCCCCGGTGATGACTATCAACTGGCACGGGAACCGTTAAAGCTGGAAGCCATTCTGGCGCGCGCGCGCAAAGAGGGTTACGGACAGAACTACCGCGGCTGGGATCAGGAGGAGAAGATCGCCTCTATCGCCGTACCGCTGCGCAGTGAACAACGGGTGATTGGCTGTCTGAATCTGGTGTATATGGCGAGCGCAATGACCATTGAACAGGCAGCGGAAAAGCATCTTCCGGCGCTACAACGGGTAGCAAAACAGATCGAAGAAGGGGTTGAATCGCAGGCTATTCTGGTGGCCGGAAGGCGAAGCGGCATGCATTTACGTTGACACCATCGAATGGCGCAAAACCTTTCGCGGTATGGCATGATAGCGCCCGGAAGAGAGTCAATTCAGGGTGGTGAATGTGAAACCAGTAACGTTATACGATGTCGCAGAGTATGCCGGTGTCTCTTATCAGACCGTTTCCCGCGTGGTGAACCAGGCCAGCCACGTTTCTGCGAAAACGCGGGAAAAAGTGGAAGCGGCGATGGCGGAGCTGAATTACATTCCCAACCGCGTGGCACAACAACTGGCGGGCAAACAGTCGTTGCTGATTGGCGTTGCCACCTCCAGTCTGGCCCTGCACGCGCCGTCGCAAATTGTCGCGGCGATTAAATCTCGCGCCGATCAACTGGGTGCCAGCGTGGTGGTGTCGATGGTAGAACGAAGCGGCGTCGAAGCCTGTAAAGCGGCGGTGCACAATCTTCTCGCGCAACGCGTCAGTGGGCTGATCATTAACTATCCGCTGGATGACCAGGATGCCATTGCTGTGGAAGCTGCCTGCACTAATGTTCCGGCGTTATTTCTTGATGTCTCTGACCAGACACCCATCAACAGTATTATTTTCTCCCATGAAGACGGTACGCGACTGGGCGTGGAGCATCTGGTCGCATTGGGTCACCAGCAAATCGCGCTGTTAGCGGGCCCATTAAGTTCTGTCTCGGCGCGTCTGCGTCTGGCTGGCTGGCATAAATATCTCACTCGCAATCAAATTCAGCCGATAGCGGAACGGGAAGGCGACTGGAGTGCCATGTCCGGTTTTCAACAAACCATGCAAATGCTGAATGAGGGCATCGTTCCCACTGCGATGCTGGTTGCCAACGATCAGATGGCGCTGGGCGCAATGCGCGCCATTACCGAGTCCGGGCTGCGCGTTGGTGCGGATATCTCGGTAGTGGGATACGACGATACCGAAGACAGCTCATGTTATATCCCGCCGTTAACCACCATCAAACAGGATTTTCGCCTGCTGGGGCAAACCAGCGTGGACCGCTTGCTGCAACTATCTCAGGGCCAGGCGGTGAAGGGCAATCAGCTGTTGCCCGTCTCACTGGTGAAAAGAAAAACCACCCTGGCGCCCAATACGCAAACCGCCTCTCCCCGCGCGTTGGCCGATTCATTAATGCAGCTGGCACGACAAGTTTCCCGACTGGAAAGCGGGCAGTGAGCGCAACGCAATTAATGTGAGTCAGCTCACTCATTAGGCACCCCAGGCTTTACACTTTATGCGTCCGGCTCGTATGTTGTGTGAAATTGTGAGCGGATAACAATTTCACACAGGAAACAGCTATGACCATGATTACGGATTCACTGGCCGTCGTATTACAACGTCGTGACTGGGAAAACCCTGGCGTTACCCAACTTAATCGCCTTGCGGCACATCCCCCTTTCGCCAGCTGGCGCAATAGCGAAGAAGCCCGCACTGTTCGCCCCTCCCCGCAGTTGCGCAGCCTGAATGGTGAGTGGCAATTTGTCTGGTTTCCGGCACCAGAAGCGGTGCCGGAAAGCTGGCTGGAGTGCGATCTTCCTGACGCCGATACTGTCATCGTCCCCTCAAACTGGCAGATGCACGGTTACGACGCGCCCATCTACACCAACGTGACCTATCCCATTACGGTCAATCCGCCGTTTGTTCCCACGGAGAATCCGACGGGTTGTTACTCGCTCACATTTAATATTAATGAAAGCTGGCTACAGGAAGGCCAGACGCGAATTATTTTTGATGGCGTTAACTCGGCGTTTCATCTGTGGTGCAACGGGCGCTGGGTCGGTTACGGCCAGGACAGTCGTTTGCCGTCTGAATTTGACCTGAGCGCATTTTTACGCGCCGGAAAAAACCGCCTCGCGGTGATGGTGCTGCGCTGGAGTGACGGTAGTTATCTGGAAGATCAGGATATGTGGCGAATGAGCGGCATTTTCCGTGACGTCTCGTTGCTGCACAAACCGACTACACAAATCAGCGATTTCCATGTTGCCACTCGCTTTAATGATGATTTCAGCCGCGCTGTACTGGAGGCTGAAGTTCAGATGTGCGGCGAGTTGCGTGACTACCTACGGGTAACAGTTTCTTTATGGCAGGGTGAAACGCAGGTCGCCAGCGGCACCGCGCCTTTCGGCGGTGAAATTATCGATGAGCGTGGTGGTTATGCCGATCGCGTCACACTACGTCTGAACGTCGAAAACCCGAAACTGTGGAGCGCCGAAATCCCGAATCTCTATCGTGCGGTGGTTGAACTGCACACCGCCGACGGCACGCTGATTGAAGCAGAAGCCTGCGATGTCGGTTTCCGCGAGGTGCGGATTGAAAATGGTCTGCTGCTGCTGAACGGCAAGCCGTTGCTGATTCGAGGCGTTAACAGTCACGAGCATCATCCTCTGCATGGTCAGGTCATGGATGAGCAGACGATGGTGCAGGATATCCTGCTGATGAAGCAGAACAACTTTAACGCCGTGCGCTGTTCGCATTATCCGAACCATCCGCTGTGGTACACGCTGTGCGACCGCTACGGCCTGTATGTGGTGGATGAAGCCAATATTGAAACCCACGGCATGGTGCCAATGAATCGTCTGACCGATGATCCGCGCTGGCTACCGGCGATGAGCGAACGCGTAACGCGAATGGTGCAGCGCGATCGTAATCACCCGAGTGTGATCATCTGGTCGCTGGGGAATGAATCAGGCCACGGCGCTAATCACGACGCGCTGTATCGCTGGATCAAATCTGTCGATCCTTCCCGCCCGGTGCAGTATGAAGGCGGCGGAGCCGACACCACGGCCACCGATATTATTTGCCCGATGTACGCGCGCGTGGATGAAGACCAGCCCTTCCCGGCTGTGCCGAAATGGTCCATCAAAAAATGGCTTTCGCTACCTGGAGAGACGCGCCCGCTGATCCTTTGCGAATACGCCCACGCGATGGGTAACAGTCTTGGCGGTTTCGCTAAATACTGGCAGGCGTTTCGTCAGTATCCCCGTTTACAGGGCGGCTTCGTCTGGGACTGGGTGGATCAGTCGCTGATTAAATATGATGAAAACGGCAACCCGTGGTCGGCTTACGGCGGTGATTTTGGCGATACGCCGAACGATCGCCAGTTCTGTATGAACGGTCTGGTCTTTGCCGACCGCACGCCGCATCCAGCGCTGACTGAAGCAAAACACCAGCAACAGTTTTTCCAGTTCCGTTTATCCGGGCAAACCATCGAAGTGACCAGCGAATACCTGTTCCGTCATAGCGATAACGAGCTCCTGCACTGGATGGTGGCGCTGGATGGCAAGCCGCTGGCAAGCGGTGAAGTGCCTCTGGATGTCGCTCCACAAGGTAAACAGTTGATTGAACTGCCTGAACTACCGCAGCCGGAGAGCGCCGGGCAACTCTGGCTCACAGTACGCGTAGTGCAACCGAACGCGACCGCATGGTCAGAAGCCGGACACATCAGCGCCTGGCAGCAGTGGCGTCTGGCTGAAAACCTCAGCGTGACACTCCCCGCCGCGTCCCACGCCATCCCGCATCTGACCACCAGCGAAATGGATTTTTGCATCGAGCTGGGTAATAAGCGTTGGCAATTTAACCGCCAGTCAGGCTTTCTTTCACAGATGTGGATTGGCGATAAAAAACAACTGCTGACGCCGCTGCGCGATCAGTTCACCCGTGCACCGCTGGATAACGACATTGGCGTAAGTGAAGCGACCCGCATTGACCCTAACGCCTGGGTCGAACGCTGGAAGGCGGCGGGCCATTACCAGGCCGAAGCAGCGTTGTTGCAGTGCACGGCAGATACACTTGCTGATGCGGTGCTGATTACGACCGCTCACGCGTGGCAGCATCAGGGGAAAACCTTATTTATCAGCCGGAAAACCTACCGGATTGATGGTAGTGGTCAAATGGCGATTACCGTTGATGTTGAAGTGGCGAGCGATACACCGCATCCGGCGCGGATTGGCCTGAACTGCCAGCTGGCGCAGGTAGCAGAGCGGGTAAACTGGCTCGGATTAGGGCCGCAAGAAAACTATCCCGACCGCCTTACTGCCGCCTGTTTTGACCGCTGGGATCTGCCATTGTCAGACATGTATACCCCGTACGTCTTCCCGAGCGAAAACGGTCTGCGCTGCGGGACGCGCGAATTGAATTATGGCCCACACCAGTGGCGCGGCGACTTCCAGTTCAACATCAGCCGCTACAGTCAACAGCAACTGATGGAAACCAGCCATCGCCATCTGCTGCACGCGGAAGAAGGCACATGGCTGAATATCGACGGTTTCCATATGGGGATTGGTGGCGACGACTCCTGGAGCCCGTCAGTGTCGGCGGAATTCCAGCTGAGCGCCGGTCGCTACCATTACCAGTTGGTCTGGTGTCAAAAATAATAATAACCGGGCAGGCCATGTCTGCCCGTATTTCGCGTAAGGAAATCCATTATGTACTATTTAAAAAACACAAACTTTTGGATGTTCGGTTTATTCTTTTTCTTTTACTTTTTTATCATGGGAGCCTACTTCCCGTTTTTCCCGATTTGGCTACATGACATCAACCATATCAGCAAAAGTGATACGGGTATTATTTTTGCCGCTATTTCTCTGTTCTCGCTATTATTCCAACCGCTGTTTGGTCTGCTTTCTGACAAACTCGGGCTGCGCAAATACCTGCTGTGGATTATTACCGGCATGTTAGTGATGTTTGCGCCGTTCTTTATTTTTATCTTCGGGCCACTGTTACAATACAACATTTTAGTAGGATCGATTGTTGGTGGTATTTATCTAGGCTTTTGTTTTAACGCCGGTGCGCCAGCAGTAGAGGCATTTATTGAGAAAGTCAGCCGTCGCAGTAATTTCGAATTTGGTCGCGCGCGGATGTTTGGCTGTGTTGGCTGGGCGCTGTGTGCCTCGATTGTCGGCATCATGTTCACCATCAATAATCAGTTTGTTTTCTGGCTGGGCTCTGGCTGTGCACTCATCCTCGCCGTTTTACTCTTTTTCGCCAAAACGGATGCGCCCTCTTCTGCCACGGTTGCCAATGCGGTAGGTGCCAACCATTCGGCATTTAGCCTTAAGCTGGCACTGGAACTGTTCAGACAGCCAAAACTGTGGTTTTTGTCACTGTATGTTATTGGCGTTTCCTGCACCTACGATGTTTTTGACCAACAGTTTGCTAATTTCTTTACTTCGTTCTTTGCTACCGGTGAACAGGGTACGCGGGTATTTGGCTACGTAACGACAATGGGCGAATTACTTAACGCCTCGATTATGTTCTTTGCGCCACTGATCATTAATCGCATCGGTGGGAAAAACGCCCTGCTGCTGGCTGGCACTATTATGTCTGTACGTATTATTGGCTCATCGTTCGCCACCTCAGCGCTGGAAGTGGTTATTCTGAAAACGCTGCATATGTTTGAAGTACCGTTCCTGCTGGTGGGCTGCTTTAAATATATTACCAGCCAGTTTGAAGTGCGTTTTTCAGCGACGATTTATCTGGTCTGTTTCTGCTTCTTTAAGCAACTGGCGATGATTTTTATGTCTGTACTGGCGGGCAATATGTATGAAAGCATCGGTTTCCAGGGCGCTTATCTGGTGCTGGGTCTGGTGGCGCTGGGCTTCACCTTAATTTCCGTGTTCACGCTTAGCGGCCCCGGCCCGCTTTCCCTGCTGCGTCGTCAGGTGAATGAAGTCGCTTAAGCAATCAATGTCGGATGCGGCGCGAGCGCCTTATCCGACCAACATATCATAACGGAGTGATCGCATTGAACATGCCAATGACCGAAAGAATAAGTGCAGGCAAGCTATTTACCGATATGTGCGAAGGCTTACCGGAAAAAAGACTTCGTGGGAAAACGTTAATGTATGAGTTTAATCACTCGCATCCATCAGAAGTTGAAAAAAAGAGAAAGCCTGATTAAAGAAATGTTTGCCACGGTAGGGGAAAACGCCTGGGTAGAACCGCCTGTCTATTTCTCTTACGGTTCCAACATCCATATAGGCCGCAATTTTTATGCAAATTTCAATTTAACCATTGTCGATGACTACACGGTAACAATCGGTGATAACGTACTGATTGCACCCAACGTTACTCTTTCCGTTACGGGACACCCTGTACACCATGAATTGAGAAAAAACGGCGAGATGTACTCTTTTCCGATAACGATTGGCAATAACGTCTGGATCGGAAGTCATGTGGTTATTAATCCAGGCGTCACCATCGGGGATAATTCTGTTATTGGCGCGGGTAGTATCGTCACAAAAGACATTCCACCAAACGTCGTGGCGGCTGGCGTTCCTTGTCGGGTTATTCGCGAAATAAACGACCGGGATAAGCACTATTATTTCAAAGATTATAAAGTTGAATCGTCAGTTTAAATTATAAAAATTGCCTGATACGCTGCGCTTATCAGGCCTACAAGTTCAGCGATCTACATTAGCCGCATCCGGCATGAACAAAGCGCAGGAACAAGCGTCGCATCATGCCTCTTTGACCCACAGCTGCGGAAAACGTACTGGTGCAAAACGCAGGGTTATGATCATCAGCCCAACGACGCACAGCGCATGAAATGCCCAGTCCATCAGGTAATTGCCGCTGATACTACGCAGCACGCCAGAAAACCACGGGGCAAGCCCGGCGATGATAAAACCGATTCCCTGCATAAACGCCACCAGCTTGCCAGCAATAGCCGGTTGCACAGAGTGATCGAGCGCCAGCAGCAAACAGAGCGGAAACGCGCCGCCCAGACCTAACCCACACACCATCGCCCACAATACCGGCAATTGCATCGGCAGCCAGATAAAGCCGCAGAACCCCACCAGTTGTAACACCAGCGCCAGCATTAACAGTTTGCGCCGATCCTGATGGCGAGCCATAGCAGGCATCAGCAAAGCTCCTGCGGCTTGCCCAAGCGTCATCAATGCCAGTAAGGAACCGCTGTACTGCGCGCTGGCACCAATCTCAATATAGAAAGCGGGTAACCAGGCAATCAGGCTGGCGTAACCGCCGTTAATCAGACCGAAGTAAACACCCAGCGTCCACGCGCGGGGAGTGAATACCACGCGAACCGGAGTGGTTGTTGTCTTGTGGGAAGAGGCGACCTCGCGGGCGCTTTGCCACCACCAGGCAAAGAGCGCAACAACGGCAGGCAGCGCCCACCAGGCGAGTGTTTGATACCAGGTTTCGCTATGTTGAACTAACCAGGGCGTTATGGCGGCACCAAGCCCACCGCCGCCCATCAGAGCCGCGGACCACAGCCCCATCACCAGTGGCGTGCGCTGCTGAAACCGCCGTTTAATCACCGAAGGCATCACCGCCTGAATGATGCCGATCCCCACCCCACCAAGCAGTGCGCTGCTAAGCAGCAGCGCACTTTGCGGGTAAAGCTCACGCATCAATGCACCGACGGCAATCAGCAACAGACTGATGGCGACACTGCGACGTTCGCTGACATGCTGATGAAGCCAGCTTCCGGCCAGCGCCAGCCCGCCCATGGTAACCACCGGCAGAGCGGTCAACAGGGCAGCCACGCTAAAGCTCATTCCGCTCGCCTGGCGCAATTGCGGTAGCAGTGGCCCGACGGAGGTGAGCAGTGGTCGCATATTAAGACCAATCAGCACCAGTACCAGCAGCATCGTGAACGTCTTTTGATGGTTGCGCATGGCTGTCAGAACGGTTTGGTCGGCAGATATTTACCATCTAAGGTGATGACCGCACGTTCGCCACCTTCCGGGTCCGCCACTTTCTTAACGTCGAGTTTGAAGTTAATCGCGCTAATAATGCCATCGCCAAATTTCTCATGAACCAACGCTTTCAGGGTTGTACCGTACACCTGCAACATTTCATAGAAACGATACATCGTTGGGTCAGTTGGAATACGGTCATCAATGCAGCCACGCAGTGGAATCATCTGCAACAGTAGAATGGAGTCTTCGTCGAGATCCAGCTTCGCCCCGACCAGGCGGGCGGCGTCGGCAGGAAGCGCCTGCTGACCCAGCAAAGCCGCGGTTACAAAGGCTTCTGCCAGACCGGTGCCGTCGGCAATCTCGGCAAATGAGAGATCTTTTTTAGCTTTGCTGAGCAAAATGGCATCGGCAAGATCAAGACGAATATTGCGGTTAATTTGTGACTGAATCATGGTGGAACTCCTGATGGTTTAAAAATAAGGTTACGCTGCGGTCGGTTGGCGTAGCGGTATGGCACAAACGCGAGGATTAGCGGCCAGTGGCACAAACTGGCGGGTTGCGCCGTCAAAAGCTGCGATGCTGCCGCTTTCAATGTCGTAGACCCAGCCGTGCAGGGCGATCCGCCCCTCTTCGAGCGCCAGGCGCACCGATGGATGAGTTTGCAAATTAGCCAACTGAGCAATGACGTTTTCACGTACCATCGCCGCAGCTTTTGACGGTAAATCGGAATGCGGGCGCGCCTCATTAACGACGCGGGCTGAATCGGCATAACGCAGCCAGTGGGAGACGGCAGGCATATGGTCCATGCACTGACAGCTGGCAATGGCGGTCATCGCGCCACAGTTGGAATGACCACAAATCACAATGTCAGATACCCGAAGCGCAGCGACGGCATACTCCACCGAAGCAGAAACGCCACCGGGTTCCGGCCCGTAGGAAGGGACGATATTGCCCGCGTTGCGAATAACGAACAGATCGCCAGGCTCACGTTGCGTCACCAGCTCAGGGACCAGACGGCTGTCGGAGCAGGAGATAAAAAGTGTGCGCGGGCTTTGCTGTGTCGCCAGCTGTTTAAACAAGGCTTCCCGCTTCGGAAATGCCTCGCGCTGGAATTTAAGGAATCCATCAATAATCTCTTTCACCGTTAACCTCTGTCTGTCTCTGGAATGAGAGGCAGACTACTCGCCGATTATCATAAGGTAAAAGTCTCATTTATGATGAGTTCCATTGGATTTACTTATAGGTTGCGAATGCTCTCTCGACATATCAATTATTTTCTTGCCGTGGCTGAACATGGCAGCTTCACCCGTGCCGCCAGTGCGTTGCACGTCTCCCAGCCTGCGCTTTCCCAGCAGATTCGCCAGTTAGAGGAGAGTTTAGGCGTGCCGCTGTTTGACCGTAGCGGGCGAACGATTCGTCTCACTGATGCAGGAGAAGTCTGGCGACAGTACGCCAGCCGGGCGTTACAGGAACTGGGGGCGGGTAAACGGGCGATTCATGATGTTGCCGATCTGACGCGAGGATCGCTGCGTATCGCCGTCACCCCCACCTTTACGAGCTACTTTATCGGCCCCTTAATAGCGGATTTCTATGCGCGCTATCCCAGCATCACGCTCCAGCTACAGGAAATGTCGCAGGAGAAAATCGAGGATATGCTTTGCCGCGACGAGTTGGACGTTGGGATTGCCTTCGCGCCTGTGCATTCGCCGGAGCTGGAGGCAATTCCTTTACTGACAGAAAGTTTAGCGTTAGTCGTGGCGCAACATCATCCGCTGGCCGTCCATGAACAGGTGGCGTTGAGTCGCTTGCATGATGAAAAACTGGTCCTGCTCAGCGCGGAATTTGCCACCAGAGAGCAAATTGACCACTACTGCGAGAAAGCGGGGCTACATCCACAGGTGGTCATTGAGGCGAACTCAATTAGCGCGGTTCTGGAGCTGATTCGCCGCACTTCCCTTTCCACATTGTTACTAGCAGCGATTGCCACACAACATGACGGGCTTAAAGCTATTTCTCTTGCCCCGCCACTACTGGAGAGAACGGCGGTTTTGTTGCGGCGGAAAAATAGCTGGCAGACAGCCGCCGCGAAGGCATTTTTGCACATGGCGTTGGATAAATGCGCGGTTGTTGGCGGAAATGAATCACGGTAGCCGCTGACACAGGTCTGCGGCTGGAATTGCCTGATGCGCTACGCTTATCAGGCCTACGAGTTCAGTGCTCTACGTAGGCCGGATAAGGCGTTCACTTTCAGCCGGCAGGATAATCAGGTTGGCGCTGTTTCCGGCGGCAATGCCGTAATCCTGCAAATTCAACGTCCTTGCGCTGTGGTGGGTGATTAAATTCAGGCCATCGTTAATCTGCCCGTAGCCCATCAACTGGCAAACATGCAGCCCCATATGCAGCACTTGCAGCATATTCGCCGTTCCCAGCGGATACCACGGATCGAAGACATCATCGTGACCAAAGCAGACGTTAATGCCGGACTCCAGCATCTCTTTAACGCGCGTGATGCCGCGACGTTTTGGATACGTATCGAAACGTCCTTGCAGATGAATATTGACCAGCGGGTTGGCGACAAAGTTAATACCGGACATTTTCAGCAAGCGGAACAGGCGTGAGGTATACGCCCCGTTATAGGAGTGCATTGCCGTGGTGTGGCTGGCGGTGACTCGCGCGCCCATGCCTTCATGGTGCGCCAGGGCAGCAACGGTTTCGACAAAGCGCGACTGCTCGTCATCGATCTCATCACAGTGAACGTCGATGAGACGGTCGTATTTTTGCGCCAGGGCGAAGGTTTTATGCAGCGACTCCACGCCGTATTCACGGGTAAATTCAAAATGCGGAATCGCCCCCACTACATCTGCCCCTAAGCGTAACGCCTCTTCCAGCAACGCTTCACCGTTGGGATACGACAAAATCCCTTCCTGAGGGAAGGCGACGATTTGCAGATCAATCCACGGCGCGACTTCCTGCTTCACTTCCAGCATTGCTTTCAGCGCAGTTAGCGTTGCATCCGAAACATCGACATGGGTACGCACATGCTGAATGCCGTTGGCAATCTGCCATTTCAGCGTTTGCCATGCGCGTTGTTTCACATCGTCATGGGTTAATAACGCTTTGCGCTCGGCCCAGCGTTCAATGCCTTCAAACAGCGTGCCGGACTGATTCCAGTTCGGTTGTCCGGCGGTTTGCGTGGTGTCCAGGTGAATATGTGGCTCCACAAACGGCGGTATAACTAAACCTTGTTCGGCATCCAGGCTGTTTTCAGTTATGGGCATCACGCCGGATTGCGCATCAATGGCGCTGATTTTTCCGTCCTGCAGATGAATCTGCCACAGCCCCTCTTCGCCTGGTAACCGGGCGTTAATAATTGTTTGTAAAGCGTTATTCGACACTGTTAGCCTCCACATGCGTCATTGCTGCTGTCGTTTTACGATTCAAAATCGGGTTAAGGATCAGATAGCTCAGCGCGCCACCTAATACCGCGTTGACCGGAACAATTCCCGGTAACCAGTGGCCTGCAGCAATCCCCAAGGCGACCGCCAGAATCGCCACCCAATTGACACTCATCATACGCGTGGTCGCAAAGTGCTCATAGCGGCGACGGTTCATCAGATAGTCGGCGATGATCACGCCACCCACTGGAGGAATAGCTGCCGAAAGGAAGGTCAACCAGCCGACAAAATTGTTATACAGCCATAATGCGCAGACCGTACCGATAATACCGTTGATTACCGAAAGGGTTTTGCTCGACATCCCGGTAATGTTGGCGAAACCTAAACCCGACGCATAGAGTGCGTTATCGTTGGTGGTCCAGATATTCAGCCCCAGCACCACAATCGCAGGCAGCAGCAGGCCCTGAGCAATCATCACATCAGAGATATCCGCCATGCCCAGTGCCGCAGCGCCCGCTGCACCGAAAATAAACATCAACGAGTTGCCGAGGAAAAAGGCCACCATCGCCACCAGCACCGCCAGTTTGGCATTGCGACCAAACCGGACAAAGTCAGCGGTGAGCGTACCCGCACTGATAAATGACCCCACAACCAGCGCCAGCGCGACATTGAAATCTAACGGTTGTGCGGGAACGACCGCTTTTAATGCGTCCAGGCCGCCCATGCCGTTAACAGCCAGCCACACGGAATAACCGCCCAGGCAGGCGATAGCCGGAACCGCAATCACCGAAAGAACCGTCAGCGCCGAAATGCCAAAAAAGACGGTGACGGTCATCAGTAAACCGGAAACGGCAATCAGCAAATTAATATCCAGCCCGGTTGCCTTACCCACCGGAATGGCAAACATCGCCACACCGACGCCAAACCAGCCAACCTGAGTTCCGCCCAGTAGCAGTGAAGGCAGCCATGAGCCTTTAACACCAAACGAGAAGCGAGCAAGAAGATGAGTGGTCAGGCCGGTTTTTGCGCCAATGTAACCGAGAAATGAAGTGTAAATACCGAGGAGAAGATTACCGATGAGAACTGCGAGGAAGAAATCATGATAGCTAAGACCGGTTCCGAGAGTGCCGCCGGTCCACATACTGGCGGAAAAGAAGGTTAATCCCAGCATGACGAACGTCAATGCCAATACCCCTTTCCGCGCCGACTGCGGGACTGGCCCCTGGCTAAAGTTGTTATCTTGCGACACGAAATTCCCCCTTTTTGCTGTTTGAAACCCAAAAAATCCGCCGCATTCTATTCATCTGAAGATAAAAAGCAATCGTTTTCGTGGGGAAATATATTTTTTATATGAATGAGTGCAAAAAGGTGGGGGAAAAATTATCGGTGTAAAAACAGTGGGTAGGCCTGATAAGACGCGTCAGCGTCGCATCAGGCATCTGAGCATGGTGTCGGATGCGGCGCGAGCGCCTTATCCGACCTACGGTTCAGACCTGTAGGCATGATAAGACGCGTCAGCGTCGCATCAGGCATCGGCGCATGGTGTCGGATGCGACGCGAGCGCCTTATCCGACCTACGGTTCAGGTCCGTAGGCATGATAAGACGCGTCAGCGTCGCATCAGGCATCGGCACACAGTGCCGGATGCACCGCGCGACGCATCCGACAATAACCTACTCTTCCATCGCCTGGCGGATCTGATCCAACGACGCAGGATCATCAATGGTCGTCAGATCTCCAGGATCGCGTCCTTCGCAAATCGCCTGGATCGTGCGGCGCAGCATTTTTCCGGATCGCGTTTTTGGCAATTGCGAGACAAACCAGACGTGCGCCGGGCGGCCAAAGTTGCCAATCTGGCTGTCCACCAGCGCCATAATCGCCTTCTCTTGCGAGTGCGCCACATCACGATCTTCCAGACTGTCGCTCTCTTTCGGAATGACAAACGCCACCGCCACCTGCCCTTTCAGCGCATCTTTCACCCCAACCACCGCCACTTCGGCAACGCCCGGATGGCTGGAGATACTCTCTTCAATCTCGCGCGTCCCCAGCCGATGCCCGGCAACGTTAATTACATCGTCAGTGCGCCCGAGAATAAAGTGATAACCGTCAGCGTCACGGATGCCCCAGTCAAAGGTGGCGTACACCGGGCGGGAAAACAGCGACCAGTAAGTCTTCACAAAGCGGCCGTCGTCGCCCCAGATGGTCTGAATACACCCCGGCGGCAGCGGCCCTTCCACCACCAGCATCCCTTTCTCGTTGACGCCACACGGTTCGCCGGTGACTTCATTAAGCAACTGCACGTTATAGCCATACATCGGCACACCGGGGCTTCCCAGACGCGTCGGCCTGTCGTCCAGACCGCGAGCAATCGCCATAATCGGCCAGCCGGATTCGGTCTGCCAGTAGTTGTCGATGACCGGCACATCCAGCGTATTGCTCACCCAACTGGCGGTCGGCTCGTCCAGCGGTTCTCCAGCCAGATAGAGCACTTCCAGCGACGAGAGATCGTGTTTGCGAATTTCAGCGGTAGGGAATTTTTTCAGCACGCGAATGGCGGTCGGCGCTGAGAACATCCGGCTAACCTGATATTTCTCGACGATTTTCCACCACACGCCGCAGTCCGGCCAGGTCGGTAATCCTTCGTAAACGATAGTCGCCATCCCCGCCAGCAGCGGCGCGTAGACGATATACGAATGCCCCACCACCCAGCCGATATCCGAAGCACAAAAGAACACACCGCCCGCTTTGCCGCCAAAAATGGTGTCCATCGAGGTCGCCAGCGCCACCGCATATCCGCCGACGTCACGCTGCACGCCTTTAGGTTTGCCGGTCGTGCCGGAGGTGTAGAGAATGCAGGAGGTTTCGTTGGATTCCAGCCACGCCACCGGTACCCGCGCGCCGATGTGTTGATGGCGCAACGACGCGAAATCGACATCCCGCCCGCTGACGCGCGCCATTTTCGCCAGCCCGCGATCCACCAGCAAAACATGGCGCGGCTGGTGCTGCGCCTGACTTATCGCATCGTCGAGCAATTTTTTATAGGGAATGATTTTGCCACCGCGCGCTCCGGCATCAGCCGAGACAATCAGCACCGGTTTAGCATCATCAATTCGCGCCGCCACGCTGTGCGAAGCAAATCCCCCAAACACCACCGAGTGAATAGCGCCAATGCGCGCGCAGGCCAGCAGAGTAATATGCGCTTCGGCAATCATCGGCATATACACCAGCACCCGATCGCCACGCTGCACGCCCAATGAACGCAACATTGAGGCCACCGCGTTCACTTCGTCATGCAGCTGACGAAAGGTAAAGGTGCGCTCTTCTTCTGTTTCCGAAGAGACGGCAATCAGCGCCAGCGCCTCTGGCTGTTTCTCCAGCCAGCGGTCGATAGCGTTGTGACACAAGTTGGTTCGGCCTTCACAAAACCAACGGGCAAACGGCGGATTGCTGTGATCGAGCGTTTGCGTAAAGGGCGTCTGCCAGTCAATACGCCAGGCCTGCTCGGCCCAGAACTGCTCCGGTTCGTTAATCGAACGCTGATAAAATTCGCTAAAAGACATAATGCTCTCCTGTTGAACTTACGCCTTACCGCTGTTTGCTTAAATGGCGTACAGGTCGAGATACTCATTGACCGGCATCTGTTCCAGGCGAGTTCTGTCGAGAGAAACCTCCAGAATGCGCTGCTGTTGGCGAGTCGGGAACTGGCGCGCGAGATTGATTTTGAATTTATCGACCAGTTTCGGAATACCATCCTGACGGCGGCGAGCATGACCAATGGGGTACTCCACCACCACTTCTTCAAAGCGCGTACCGTCGGTGAACTCAAGGGTAATGGCATTGGCGATGGCGCGTTTTTCCGGGTCGTGGTAGTCAGCGGTAAATGCCGGATCTTCAAAGCAATTGATCTTCTCGCGCAGGGCGTCGATACGTTTATCTTGCGCCACGTTGTCCTCGTAATCTGCCGCCGTTAAGCGCCCGAACAGCAGCGGGATCGCCACCATGTACTGAATGCAGTGATCGCGGTCTGCCGGGTTATTGAGCGGTCCTTTTTTGTCGATGATGCGAATACAGGCTTCGTGGGTGCGAATGGTCACTTTTTCGATATCCGCCGCCGTTTTGCCTGCTGCCTGCATCTGTTCATAGAGCGTCATCGCTGCTTCAACTGCCGTCTGGGAGTGGAACTCCGCCGGGAAGGAGATTTTGAACAGCACATTTTCCATAACGTAGGAACCGTACGGGCGCTGGAAGCGGAACGATTCACCTTTAAAGGAGACGTCGTAGAAGCCCCACACCGGCGCAGTCAGGGCTGACGGGTAACCCATTTCGCCCGTTTTCGCCATCAGTGCCAGACGTACCGCGCGGGAAGTGGCATCGCCCGCCGCCCAGGATTTACGCGTGCCGGTGTTCGGCGCATGGCGATAGGTGCGCAGCGACTGACCGTCCACCCACGCCAGCGAAACGGCGTTGAGAATTTCCTCGCGGGTCAGGCCGAGCATTTCGGCGACCACGGCGGTGGAAGCCACTTTCACTAACAGAACGTGGTCGAGGCCGACGCGGTTAAAGGAGTTTTCCAGCGCGATGCAGCCCTGAATTTCATGGGCTTTGATCATTGCGGTCAGCACCTGTTTCATGGTCAACGGCGCTTTGCCGCTGGCGACCGCGTTGCGCGAAAGCCAGTCCGCCGTTGCCAGAATGCCGCCGAGGTTGTCGGAAGGATGTAGTTCATGACGTAATCGACGATATCAACGATTTCACGATCAAATTCCGGGCGGATGTTGTTGATTTGAGCTGACATTGGGTACGTTTCCTTATTGTTATTCGTAGAGGTTTACTGGCGCTTATCCAGCGCGACAAACTGGCGGTCTTCCGGTCCAACATAATTGGCGGAAGGACGGATAATTTTGTTGTCCTGACGTTGTTCGATAATGTGCGCCGCCCAGCCGGTGACGCGGGCGATAACAAACAGTGGTGTGAACATCTCGGTGGGAACGCCCATCATGTTGTAGGAAACAGCGGAGAACCAGTCGAGATTGGGGAACATCTTTTTCGTTTCCCACATCACCGTTTCCAGGCGATCGGCGATGTTGTACATCTTCAGCGAGCCGCCTTCCTGCGAGAGCTGCTTCGCCACACGTTTAATCACCTGGTGGCGCGGGTCGGCGATGGTATAAACCGGATGACCAAAACCAATGACCACTTCTTTGTTTTCCACGCGCTTGCGGATATCTGCTTCGGCTTCGTCCGGCGTTTCGTAGCGTTGCTGGATCTCCAGCGACACTTCATTCGCCCCGCCGTGTTTTGGCCCGCGCAGTGCGCCAATCGCGCCAATAATCGCGGAATACATATCAGAGCCGGTGCCCGCAATCACCCGACTGGTAAAGGTGGAGGCGTTAAACTCGTGTTCGGCGTACAGCACCAGCGAGATATGCATCGCCTTTTCCCAGCTTTGCGATGGCTTTTCGCCGTGCAGCAGATGCAGGAAGTGACCGCCGATGGAGTCGTCATCGGTTTCCGGTTGGATGCGTTCGCCGTTGTGGCTGTAGTGATACCAATAAAGGAGAATCGAGCTAAGCGACGCCAGCAGTTTGTCGGCAATATCCCGCGCGCCAGAGACGGTATGCCCCTCTTTTTCTGGCAGCGTGCAGCCGAGCGCGGAAACACCGGTGCGCATAACATCCATCGGGTGTGACGCCGCCGGTAAGGCTTCCAGCACGGTACGCACGTTAGCCGGTAAACCGCGCAGGGCTTTCAGTTTCGTTTTGTAAGCGGCGAGTTCGTCACGGGTCGGCAGTTTGCCGTGGATCAGCAGATGCGCCACTTCTTCAAATTCGCAATGTTTCGCCAGATCAAGAATATCGTAGCCGCGGTAATGCAGGTCATTGCCACTTTTACCCACGGTGCAGAGCGCCGTATTGCCCGCCGGAACGCCAGAAAGTGCCACAGATTTTTTCGGTTTAATGACATGGGTACTGTTTTGCAGGATCGTTGTGTCGCTCATGTTGTCCTCGTCATTGTTATCATTTGTAGGGTCGAGATTGTTGTCGGATGCGACGCTATGCGTCTTATCCGACCTACAGTTCAGTTCACCCCGTAGGCCTGATAAGTCGCGTCAGCGGCGCATCAGGCATCGGTTGTCGGATGCGACGCTATGCGTCTTATCCGACCTACAGTTCAGTGCACCCCGTAGGCCTGATAAGTCGCGTCAGCGGCGCATCAGGCATCGGTTGTCGGATGCGACGCCATCCGTCTTATCCGACCTACAGTTCAGTGCACCTCGTAGGCCTGATAAGTCGCGTCAGCGACGCATCAGGCATCGGCTGTCGAATACAATCAACGGGCGTTTTTTATTTCACCTGGCTACGGGCAAACAGGTTGTCGAGCTTCTCTTCGTACTGGTAGTAGTTGATGCTTTCGTACAGCTCGTTGCGGGTCTGCATGGTGTCGATGACGCTTTTCTGCGTCCCTTCCTGACGCAGGACGTTGTAGACATGCTCAGCGGCGCGGTTCATGGCGCGGAACGCTGAAAGCGGGTACAGCGCCATTGCGACATGGGCGCTGCGTAATTCGTCGATGGTAAACAGCGGCGTGGCACCAAATTCGGTAATGTTGGCGAGGATTGGCACCTGCACCGCATCGGCAAACTGGCGGTACATGGCGAGTTCGGTAATCGCCTCCGGGAACAACATCTCGGCACCCGCTTCAACATAGGCCTGCGCACGCTCGATCGCCGCATCCACCCCCTCTACCGCCAGCGCATCGGTGCGCGCCATGATCACAAAATCAGGATCGGTTTTCGCATCCACCGCCGCGCGGATCCGATCCACCATCTCCTCTTTCGAGACGATCGCTTTATTCGGACGATGACCGCAGCGTTTCGCACCAACCTGATCTTCAATATGCAATCCTGCCGCACCGGCTTTAATCATCGATTTCACCGTACGCGCCACGTTAAAGGCCGAAGAACCAAAACCGATATCCGCATCCACCAGCAGCGGCAGCGAACAAACGTCGGTGATACGGCGAATATCTGTCAACACGTCATCAAGAGTAGAAATACCGAGATCGGGCAGCCCCAGCGACCCTGCCGCCACGCCACCGCCGGAGAGATAAATTGCCTGATATCCGGCACGCTGCGCCAACAGCGCATGGTTGGCGTTAATGGTGCCAACAATCTGCAATGGATTTTCTTTAGACAGTGCAGCGCGAAACGCTTTACCTGGAGAGTGTAGAGACATAGCCCATCCTTTGTTATCAACTTGTTATTTGCGTTGATAAAGACAAGGCAAGGGGTGTGCCACAATTGCCTTAATAAAATTAAATGTTTAATTTCAATTTGTTAGAGATAAAGTCATGAACTAATCCGCAAATATGCGTTTCAGTTAACGTTTCAGGCAATGTTTCACCGCGTTTCATTGCAACAATTATGAAACAAGACTAAACCCAATATTCGGTTTCTTAACTTTGCGGTGCGCTATGGCACATCCACCACGGCTTAATGACGACAAACCGGTTATCTGGACGGTATCTGTAACGCGCCTGTTCGAGCTGTTTCGCGATATCAGCCTCGAGTTTGATCACCTGGCGAACATTACCCCTATTCAGCTTGGCTTTGAAAAAGCAGTGACCTACATCCGCAAGAAACTGGCAAACGAACGCTGTGACGCCATCATCGCGGCTGGCTCTAACGGCGCGTACCTGAAAAGCCGCCTGTCAGTGCCAGTTATTTTGATTAAACCGAGCGGCTACGATGTGTTACAGGCACTGGCAAAAGCCGGAAAACTCACCTCTTCTATCGGCGTTGTCACCTATCAGGAAACCATTCCAGCGCTGGTGGCGTTTCAAAAAACCTTTAATCTGCGCCTCGATCAACGTAGCTACATTACCGAAGAAGACGCGCGCGGGCAGATTAATGAGCTGAAAGCTAACGGCACCGAAGCGGTGGTCGGCGCGGGGCTGATTACCGATCTGGCAGAAGAAGCCGGAATGACTGGAATTTTTATCTATTCCGCCGCCACCGTGCGCCAGGCGTTCAGCGATGCGCTGGATATGACGCGCATGTCGTTACGCCATAACACTCACGATGCTACCCGTAACGCCCTGCGTACTCGTTACGTGCTGGGCGATATGCTCGGTCAATCACCACAGATGGAACAAGTACGGCAGACTATTTTGCTGTATGCCCGCTCCAGTGCAGCGGTGTTGATTGAGGGGGAAACGGGGACGGGTAAAGAGCTGGCGGCCCAGGCGATTCATCGGGAATATTTTGCCCGCCACGATGCGCGACAGGGCAAAAAGTCGCATCCGTTTGTTGCCGTCAACTGCGGGGCGATAGCCGAATCGCTGCTGGAAGCAGAGCTGTTTGGCTATGAGGAAGGGGCGTTTACCGGCTCGCGACGCGGAGGTCGCGCCGGGCTGTTCGAAATTGCCCACGGCGGTACGCTGTTTCTGGATGAGATTGGCGAAATGCCGCTACCTTTGCAGACTCGCCTGTTACGGGTGCTGGAAGAAAAAGAGGTTACTCGCGTCGGCGGGCATCAGCCTGTTCCGGTGGATGTGCGGGTCATTAGCGCCACTCACTGCAATCTGGAAGAAGATATGCGGCAAGGGCAGTTTCGCCGTGATCTGTTTTATCGGCTGAGTATTTTGCGTCTGCAATTGCCACCACTGCGTGAGCGGGTGGCGGATATTCTGCCGCTGGCGGAAAGCTTTTTGAAAGTGTCTCTGGCGGCGCTCTCCGCCCCGTTTTCTGCCGCATTACGCCAGGGATTACAGGCAAGCGAAACCGTGCTGGTGCACTACGACTGGCCAGGTAATATTCGTGAACTGCGCAATATGATGGAGCGACTGGCGCTATTTTTAAGTGTGGAACCGACGCCGGATTTAACGCCGCAGTTTTTGCAGCTGCTACTGCCGGAACTGGCGCGCGAGTCGTCGAAAACTCCCGCTCCACGCTTACTGACACCACAACAGGCACTGGAGAAATTTAATGGCGATAAAACAGCAGCGGCGAATTATTTAGGCATCAGCCGGACGACGTTCTGGCGGCGGCTGAAAAACTGAACTGCCGAATGCAGCGCGAACGCTTTATCCGGCATAAATTTCAATAGATGATCACCGATAAACTTACGCATCGGGGATGTTTACATAGGATTCAGAATTACTTCTTCTTATAAATATTTGCCGTGCCGTGGATCTTATTGTCAGTTTGACCGGAGGTCAGTACCAACACATCAGCCCCTTTTTCATCCGCTTTTTTGATCAAATCCTCTTTCGCATCTGCGGTCGACATTTCATTGCTGGTTGAAATATCACCTATTTTTTCATATTGCGATTCGACTTTTTCAAATTCCGCTTTAGTCATCAATTCAGCGGCATAGACATTGGTAACGGCAAACGCTAACGCACCGACTAACATTTTAGAGATTATTTTCATATTACGGCTCCAGAGTTGTTATCACACTATCACCCACCGACATTATTGGGTTGATTAATAATTAGTTCAGTCAGGGCATAAACGCCAGTAACCGGAAATAAGACACTTTGTGATCTCTCTCGCACCCGATTATTTTTGGTAGAAATATGATGCAGTTAGTTCACTTATTTATGGATGAAATCACTATGGATCCTTTGCATGCCGTTTACCTGACCGTAGGACTGTTCGTGATTACTTTTTTTAATCCGGGAGCCAATCTCTTTGTGGTAGTACAAACCAGCCTGGCTTCCGGTCGACGCGCAGGGGTGCTGACCGGGCTGGGCGTGGCGCTGGGCGATGCATTTTATTCCGGGTTGGGTTTGTTTGGTCTTGCAACGCTAATTACGCAGTGTGAGGAGATTTTTTCGCTTATCAGAATCGTCGGCGGCGCTTATCTCTTATGGTTTGCGTGGTGCAGCATGCGCCGCCAGTCAACACCGCAAATGAGCACACTACAACAACCGATTAGCGCCCCCTGGTATGTCTTTTTTCGCCGCGGATTAATTACCGATCTCTCTAACCCGCAAACCGTTTTATTTTTTATCAGTATTTTCTCAGTAACATTAAATGCCGAAACACCAACATGGGCACGTTTAATGGCCTGGGCGGGGATTGTGCTCGCATCAATTATCTGGCGAGTTTTTCTTAGTCAGGCGTTTTCTTTGCCCGCTGTGCGTCGAGCTTATGGGCGTATGCAACGCGTTGCCAGTCGGGTTATTGGTGCAATTATTGGTGTATTCGCGCTACGCCTGATTTACGAAGGGGTGACGCAGCGGTGAGCAGATAATTTACTCTCTACGTAATCAACCTGATTTGCCGAATCACGGCCATCGGCGATGATAGCCCCCGTAATGCGTGGTCCTTATTTCCGATAAGTTTACTTGAGTCTTTAGCTTCCCATTTCAGCCCACTCTCCCCTGTGTGGGCTTTTTTCATTGGTCTGCCCCATCCTGAATAGCCAAACAATGGCAATGTTCCACTTTGCAGGGATGATAATAAGGGGATCTGATTCAGAAGAGTTTTGAAAAGTTGGACCGCCATCGAGGCCTCGAACCCCGTACCATACAACAATCCTGGTTGTCGTCTGCTCTTCCTGATGAGCTAATGGCGGTTTTTGATATGAGCCTTACAGCATATTTTCTGTCAGGCTTGAGTGCGATGCGTAAGATACAGAAAAGACCCCACACAAACATGATGGAATTATGATTTTTTTCATATGAATGTCAACCCACACATTCACAAAACATCCGCATGAGATCATTTTTTATACACCGCATGGCTGCGAAACCACTACTGGTGCTTTTTTAAGCGAAGTGTCGCCGATCACAACAAAATATAGGCGAAAAAAGAGATGGAATGCCTGTTGGCATACAGATATACAGATGAAATGATTACCTGCATTGCGATTCACTCTCAGGTGGAATAACAATTTGCAGGTGGAACCCTTTCTGAACTAAAGAGTGTAGCGGATTTTAACGTGCTTATTTACAGAATAATATCTGTCACCTAATTCCTGCACTCTATTAGATATCCATTCATTTAATCGCGCATCATCTCTGTATGTTTTTACGTCCAGAACAGAGAGCAATAACATCACCAGTGATTCAGGAAAAACAGGGTAGATATTTTTTAAGTGTAATAATAATCCATGCGCAAGCGCCTGCTTAATGGGCGCGTCTGTCTCCGGAATAGACGACATTTCGCGAAGCCATTTTTCCACATGCATACACTCTTTCCCTTTAGGGAAAATTCTCAGCAAAGGCATATGGTGTTCAAGAAGAATACATTTGCAATCTGTTCGCACTGAATCGATAAACTGCACTAATTTCTTAAGCCCGGTAAAGCGTCCAGCCTGCACGTTTGCTTTAATATCAAGAAACGCATCATCCTGGTCATATACCCAAACTGTCCCTTTTTGATTTTCAAGTATGTGAAAAACAAACTTAACCGGGTGATCAGGGTAATCCATCCAGTCATAAAATCCAGGGAAATCATTAAACTGCACATTTATGGTGAGTGCGTTATCGTCTGACCACTCACAGTCTCGTACGGCAGCCATGAGATGAATGAGTTTGTCGTCATCGACTAAATCATCACGACAATCATAAGGATAATCATAATATTGTTTAATCAAAACCTTGAATATATCGACACAGGAAACCAGGGAGCTTTTGATATCCTCTGGTAACTGATTGTTTTTAACCGTATTAAGTATGCTTTGTTGCGTATATGGCATCAAATTATTGTGCGGAGCTTTTAATGATATCATCGCGATCTCTCTTAAATAAAAATAAACGTCGCAGATAATAAAGCTCTGATTAAACCAGGCACTATCAGAAATCGCTCATAACTAACGTGTGAAGTATTGTGTACTGGAGGGCGTTAATTTAACAATTTAAATTTACGTTATAGGTTTTACTGCTACTTTGATATTATTTCGCTCTCCTTAACTAAAAAGTTAAGTGGAGAGCGAAGTTAATATGTTAAACCACAGGGTATTTATTAATTTTTTCAGTCTGTTAGTGTGCGATTATCGATAACAAAACGATATTTCACATCACCGCGCAGCATTCGCTCATAGGCTTCATTAATTTGATCGGCCCGAATCATCTCTATATCAGCCACGATGCCATGTTCGGCGCAAAAATCGAGCATCTCCTGAGTTTCTGGAATGCCGCCAATCATAGAACCGGCTATCGCACGGCGTTTCATGATCAGGTTGAAAACTTCCGGCGATTTATGCGGTGTCGCAGGCGCACCAACCAGCGTCATGGTGCCATCACGCTTCAGCAAGGTGGTAAAATCGTCGAGATTATGTGGCGCAGCTACTGTATTCAAAATGAAATCGAAACTCTTCAGATGAGCCGCCATCTCATCGGCATTGCGTGAGTTAACAACTTCATCGGCCCCCAGGGCTTTTGCCGCTTCGCGTTTTGCCTCAGAAGTGGTAAATGCCACCACATGTGCCCCCATCGCGTGGGCCAGCTTAATCCCCATATGTCCCAGACCGCCGATGCCGACCACGCCCACTTTTTTACCCGGCCCGGCCTGCCAGTGACGTAGCGGCGAATACGTGGTGATCCCTGCACACAACAAAGGAGCCACCGCCGCCAGCTGCTCTTGCGGGTGACGAATACGCAGAACATATCGCTCATGAACGACGATCTGTTGTGAGTAGCCGCCCAGAGTATGGCCCGGTTCGTCCGGCGTCGGCGAGTTATAGGTGCCGGTCATGTGATCACAGTAGTTTTCCAACCCGTCTTCACACTCTTCGCAATGTTTACAACTGTCGACAATGCAGCCGACACCGACCAGATCGCCCGGCGCATATTTTTCTACCTGATCACCAACGGCTACCACACGCCCCACAATTTCATGACCCGGCACGCAGGGGTAAACCGTCCCCGCCCACTCGGAACGGACCTGGTGGAGATCGGAATGGCAAACGCCACAGTAAGCGATTTCGATTTTGACATCATTCGGTCCCGGTTCACGCCGGGTGATATCCATCGGTTCAAGTGGTTGTTTAGCGGAATATGCACCAACAGCTTTGATCTTCATTGTGTTTACTCCTGATTAGCTATGTGTATTTGGCAACGCCTGATATGTCATCGCGGCAAAACGCGTCCATTGAATATAGCCAATATTTAAACCACCCGATCCAGCCCCAACATGCCGCGAGCCTGAATGAAACAGAGCAGCAACGTTCCCCATAAGGCGAGCGCCTGTAAGTGTGATATTTGCTATCTGTAAAAGACTAAAATCGGCAAAACTGATGATCTTTTCACGTAGACAAATAGTTATCTACACAACGTCAATAAGGGCATATTCCTCAAAGATAATGTCCATTTCTGCCGACACACTCATATTCAGATTGCCCCACTCCCTGGGGCTTAAATCTCTTACTATTCACCGTTGCAGGCGTTTCAAATGCGCATCAACCTGCCACACTCCCCCACACCAGTTGCCCTTTATGGAACGTTGCGGTTCTCGGCGAGATACGCGCCACCGCCTCGGCGGAACAGGAGGCGTCCACCAGCACAAAGCTGGCGTCATCCTGCGCTTTTGGCCATACACGCTCGCCTTTTTCATTCAGCGGCAATACATCGCCAGTGGCTAAAAACAGCGAGCGGGAGAGGTTCTGTTCGTTAGGACGAATATAGAGCTGCGCGTACAGATTGGCTTTTTCCAGCATGTCGCCCAGACCATAAGGCGACCAGTGGTCGATAACGCTGTCAGTGCCAGTCATCACTTTTACGCCTTTGTCGTGCAACTGTTTGAGCGGCATATGCAGCGTGCCAATCGGCACCGTCGAGGCGATAGAAATTTGTTGCACCACCATCCGGTTCGCCAGTTCATCTACCTGTTGCTCGTTGAGCGTTGCCAGCGCAAAGGCGTGACTGATGGTCAGCTTGCCCTTCAGCTGTGGCGTTTTCTCTACCGTTTCAACCATATAATTGATGGCTGCCACGCCTGCCGGAGTGGTTTCGTGCAGGTGAATATCGACGCCTTTGTCGTAGTCCAGCGCAATCTGGAACATGGTGTCGAGGGATTTTTCCATCGCGCCATCAACACTGGTCGGGTCCAGGCCGCCGACGTAATGCGCCCCCGCCTGCATCGCTTCACGCATTAAAGGTTCAGATTTCGACAGCAGCAAACCGTGCTGCGGGAAGGCGACGATTTCACACTCAAAGCCCGCCTGACGTCGCGCCAGCACCGCCTGCAAATTTTGCAGATTTTTCAGGCCGGAAACCGGTTCGATATTGCAGTGGCTGCGGGCAATGGTGGTGCCTTTCGACTGCAATAAATCAATCAGTTTTTCTGCCCGCTCCTGAGTGTACGGTTGCAGTTCCGGCAGCATTTTCTGCTCGAGTTTGATCATGTCCTGGATGGTGGTGCCTGCCGGACGATTGAGCGAGCGCCACGGCCCGCCGTAAAAGGTTTTGTCGAGATGAATATGCATGTCGCGGGTGGTGGGCAGCATCAGCTTACCGCCAGCGTCATAGTGCGGCAGCGTGGCGTCCGGATGCAGCTTGTTCTCGCGCAGGGCGACAATTTTGCCGTCCTGAATCTCCACGGTCTGGCGCGCCGTGCGGGTCTGCACCGCCACGCCATTTTCGTAGTCAAAACCGGTTTCCAGCAGCACGTTATCGAGATAGTAATGCGGGTCAGTGATTTTCATGGTGTTGTTCGCTTCGCAGTTTAGGGTGCCAGCTACCGCCGCATGGGCGAGCGGCACAGAGGTACCAAACAGCGCGGCGGCGGTGACCATCTTACCGCTCTGGCTCAGAAATTCACGGCGGCTATTGCTTTCTTTCATCTTACGTCCTTACGTTTTAATAATATGAGTGCCCGTTTCGCCGCGCAGCGCCGCAGGCAGGCATTCCGGCGTGGTGATAATCACTTCTTTGCCGCCTTGTTCTAAAAATGTCAGGCTGGCGATGATTTTTGGCAACATGCTGCCGGGCGGGAAATGCCCTTCCTGCATATAGCGGGTCATGGTGGCAATATCCACCCGATCGAGCGCCTGCTGCTGCGGTTTGCCAAAGTGGATACAGACTTTTTCGACGCCGGTGGTGATCACCAGAATGTCGGCGTGAATTTCACGGGCCAGCAGCGCGGTAGAGAGATCTTTGTCGATAACCGCGTCCACGCTTTGGTAATCTCCCGCTTCGCTGCGCACCACAGGAATTCCACCGCCGCCCGCGCCAATTACGACAAAGCCTTGTTGGATCAGCGCCTTAATGGCAGGTGCCTCGACAATACGTTTCGGTTCCGGCGAGGCGACCACGCGGCGATAGCCCCGTCCGGCATCTTCAACAAAACGCCAGTCAGGGTTTGCCTTTTGTAATTCGTCACGCTGGCTTTCACTGAAGAATACGCCGATGGGCTTGGTGGGATGAGCGAAACCCGGATCGTTTTTATCCACTTCCACCTGAGTCACCACGGTGACGGCTTTTTTCTCGCTGTGACGCGCCAGTCGGTTGTTCAGCGCCTGCTGGATCAAGTAGCCAATGCCGCCTTGCGTATCTGCCACACAGTTCGCCAGCGGCGTTAAGGGTAGCCCTTCACGCTCGTGGGCAATCTCCGCACGGCGTAAATCCAGCCCGACCTGCGGCCCGTTGCCGTGGGTCAGCACAATGTCGTAATCGGAAGCCAGCATTTCCAGCACCGTATCAGCGACGGCTTTCACCGCCTCCGCCTGATGCTCAATCGACTGGCTGGCGTTATCTTTGATAATGCTGTTGCCACCAATGGCAACGACCACAAGCTCTTTCATGTTGTTATGTCCGCTACAGAGGGTGATGGGGTTATGACCAACGCCAGACTGCCTGATGCGCTACGCTTATCAGGCCTACAATTCTCGCGCCACTCGTAGGCCGGATAAGGCGTTCACGCCGCATCCGGCAATGGTGACAAATGCCTGATGCGCTACGCTTATCAGGCCTACAGCGATGGCGGTGTTGATCACCGGCAGAATGCCGCTGCTACCCACGCGGGTGATGTCGATTGCCGACGGCACGCCCATAAAACCGAGCAGCGGAATGGTGACGTTGGGGTTTTCACCGAGGGTGATTTCGCGCATCTGACGGGAGAAATCAATAGCTTCTTCCACCGTGCCGCCCACCAGCGCGACGATAGCGGGCGCGGTCGCCATAGCAAATCCGCCAATACCGTAGGTTTCGGTGATGGCGCTGTCGCCGATATCCAGCCCCGAATCTTCCGGCTTATAACCGGCAAACATCGGGCCGATCACCTGCTGCGCCGGGCCGGTAAACCATTGCCCCGGCAGGCCGCTGACCCGCAGGCCGAACTCGACGCCGTTACGCGCCATGGTGGTGACCACGGTGCTGTATTCGATGCCATGCGCCGCATCCATCGCCGCTTTACACATCGCCATCCACGTCGGGCCGGAGAAGTAGTCGCTGCTGGCGACAAACTCAAACACTTCGCGCTGTTGCTCGACGGAATAACCCGCCTGAATAATCCCCGGCGTCAGCGCCTGAATCAGCAGCGTCGTCCCGGCGTTATTGCGGTTATGGCACTCATCGCCCATATGCAGCGCCTGCGCCAGCATTAAGCGCAGATCGATTTCGCCGATAATTTTCATCGCGTCGCGCAGTATTGGTCCCTGCACATCACGCATCCAGTTCAGGCGGTCAATCACGCTCTGGTCGTTAGCGCCCATACGCAAAATCTTCGCCATCTGCTCGCTCATGTTGGTATAAGCGATGTTGCCGTAGGTTTTGTTTTTTACGATGTGCATAAACATCGAGGCCGAGGTAACACCCGCCATCGATCCCACGCAGTCGTGCTCGTGACACGGCGAGAAGGTGATCTCCCCGGAAGCCGCCAGTTCAGCCGCCTCGTCGAGATCTTTCGCCAGTCCTTCGAACACCAGCGCTCCGGTGACCGCGCCTTTCATCGCGCCGCACATTTTTTCCCAAGTGATCGGCGGCCCGGCGTGAAGAATGGTTTTCGCCGTCATGCCCGGCACCACGTTAATCGCCTGATCAAAACCAATCAGCACCGGATGCGACTGGATAATACGCTCCAGCGCCTGCTGGTTAGCGGCGGCGATTTTGTCCGCCAGCGGCGAATCGGCAATGTTATCCAGCGCCTGCACCACCTGCATATTGCCCTGCCCCGGCGGCGTCCAGTCGAGTTGAGTCACTTCTACATGCTGCTTTTTCAGGTCATCGCTAAACATGGCGATGCCGACGTTAATAACGTTCAATGGTTGGCTAAACAGTGACTGGCTCATCAGGCTTCCTCCCCTTTGCAGATAAATTCACGCGCCAGCAATCCGGTATTGGTGCTGCTGCTCGCCAGAATCACTCCGGCATCAAGCAGCATCTGGCTTTGTTGTTCTAACGATGGCGTATCAAGATCGGTACCCAGCACATAGGCGAGAATGATCAACTCGCGTCCTTCGGCAGCGGCGATCGCTTTCGCTTCTTTGATCGCCTCGATGGTGGAGCCGACCGGATCTTCATGCGATCCAAATCCGAGCACAAAATCCATCACGATCACCGCCACTTCTGGATCGCGCGCCTCTTCGATCAAGCGACTGATGCGGTTGGTGGGGTCAATCATTGGATGCGGCTTGCCGTTGGTGAAGTCGTCATCACCAAAGTCGAGGAAGGTGTGTTTGATGCTGCGGTTGATATCTTTCAGGCGGAATTCCGGATCGGGCTGGATATTGCTGTAGACATCGCCATGTTTTTCCATCACCGCGAACATGGTTTCGTCGCACAACGTGCCGCCGCAGAACAGGCCACGAATGTATTTCTGCTGCGGTTGCAGACGCGCACGCACATCCGCAATCAACGGCTGGTTAAGCGTATGCAGGTCGAGATTTTCCTGTTTCACGCCGGAGAGCATCACCGCTTTTAGCGCCGCCTCTTTGCTGCCGCGGGCAAACTGTAGCCCCTGCTCATCCACCGGCGTTTCAACGCGACCGAGGAAGCAGACCACCACCGGCTTGCGGCAGGCACGTGCGCGTTCCAGCACTTTGCGGGCCACCGCAGGCGCGGGAGGTTTTGAAATCAGCGCGATAATTTCAGTTTGCGGATCGTTTTCCAGCATCCCGATGGCGTCGAGCATCATCAGGCCGCCGATTTTCTCGCTCAGGTCGCGCCCGCCGGTGCCGATGAGTTGCGAAACGCCGCCGCCAAATTCATGAATGCGGACGCTCAGCTCCTGGCTGCCGGTGCCGGATGCGCCAACAATACCGATGTTGCCGCGACGCACGGCGTTACCAAAACAGAGCGCCGCGCCGTTGATAATCGCCGTGCCACAGTCTGGCCCCATCATCAGCAGCCCTTTTTCGTGGGCCAGTTGCTTGAGCGCCAGTTCATCTTCAACTGAGACGTTATCGGAAAACAGCATCACGTTGAGATCGTTTTGCAGCGCCTGACGCGCTTCGCGAGCGGCAAACAAACCGTTGACCGAAATCACCGCCAGGTTACTTTCCGGGATATGCTTTTTGGCGCTGGCAATAGTGGCGTAACGCGCCTCGTGCGAGCCGCTTTGCGCTTTGGTGTTGAACAGTTCTTCAATCTCCACCAGCAACTGCTCGTTGTCCGCACCCGATTTACCATTGATGACAATCATCAGGTCACCGTTTTTCGCCTGCTCCAGTTCCGGCGTCAGCAGTCCTAAATTCTTCAGCACGCCTTTGTTCATTTCGGTCGCCATCGCCACAAATGCCTGCTCGACGCCGTCGAGTTTATTTGCACGCGCGGAGATAGACATCAGCGAGACAGAATCAAAATAGGTATTCGGTTTAATGACTATTTTAACTGACATAATTCCCTCCGTAGGTTTGGCTCAGCGCACAACCATCGGCCATGCCATACAGCATGTCGCAGCCGGAACTGGAGCCAATATGTTTAATTTTTTCTATTGCCTGAGTTGCGTTCCCAGGGATGTCATAAATAATGTTGTGAATAAAGCGATGAATATTTTCCCGGCAGCGTTGTTGTAATGCGGCTTCCAGCGTTATGGCACTTAATAACGTGGTATTATTTCTGCCGCGTTGCAGACCGAGATAAAATTCCTCTTTGTATTTTTCCGCCGGATGTCCGGAAATAAATAAAATAAGTACCAGTCCGGTCAGATAATCATCGGCTGATGGCGTAAGGCCAATCCCTAACCCCATCATACTGGCGACCGCTGAGGCGATATTTTGTTTATCGTTTACGGCCTGAATAACTGCCCGTCGTTTAATATGTAATTCTTTATTTAACGCCTGATAAAACGGATTATCGCCGCGATAATTAAACAGGGTTTCATTTTCCCCCAGGTGCTGATGAATAATGTCGTGCCACTGTTGCCAGGCGATAAGGTGAAAATTCACAGCGGTCATTTGCAAGGTTGGGGACAGCCAACGCCGACAACGACTCATCTCTATATGAAGATGTTGACCAACCGTAATGCCTTGATCGTCAAACTGAACCTTATCACCATGCCGGAAAAGATCATCAAAGTGAGTGAGTGCCAACCGACAACTGTTTGGCGCATTGTCGTACTCTTCACAAAGCAGCGTCAGCAACTGCTGGCGGGCCGGGAGTGCGATATTTACCGCTCTGGCAAAGACCTGTTCAACCTGTCCTTGCCCCCGCTGCGCCAGAAAATCTGCATCCGCAGTTAGCGCCCACACACACCGTTTTTCTGGTGTGTTGATAGCCAGCCTCCCGGGTTATGCGCCTGCGGCAATCAGCAACTGAGCAATCTCTTCAAAGCCCCGTTCCCGCGCCAGTTCCAGCGGCGTTTTGCCATATTTATCCGTCATGTGCGGACTGGCACCGTGTTCCAGCAATAGCTGGACAATCGCCTGCTGTTTAATACCGCCATCATTAAGCACAATCGCTTCCAGTAGCGGCGTCCAGCCTACATGGTTGGTCTGGTTAACGTTAATTTCCGTATGCGCCAAAAGCTCTTTTACAATACTTAAATGGCCTTTTTCACAGGCAGGCGTCAGGCCGACACCGCCAAAACGGGTTACGCAATTAAGATCAGGTTTAGCCGGTAAAATAATTCGTAGTAGCGTTAAATCATCGTTCAGACAGCTAATTAAAAAAGGATTTAAACAGGTATGATCTTGCTTATTAATATCCGCTCCGGCATCAATTAATGCCTGAACGCAAGCATATTGCTGATATAAACTTGCCAGCGTAATTGCCGTTTTCCCCTGACGATCGCAGGTATTAATATCGACACCCAGCGCAAGGCAGGTTTTTACTTTATCGATATCACCCTGTTGTGCAGCCAATAAATAGTCGGCAGGTAGATTTTTTATACTCATTCACATTCCCCTGGTTTTTGTGGCTGTTTTCGATGAATTGAGAATAGCAACGATAATCTGATAAAAGAACCCGCTTAAATTTAATTCGCCGTATTTCGCCTTTTTGTTGAATGATGTTCAACAATCTTTTCGCAGTGTGCGGTAGTGCAATATTTGTTTCTTTGACCCGATACCCTTTCACTCAATCAGGTTTTATTTCTCTATAGTCTGCACATGTAAGAGTAGCTTTCGTCCATGTCTAACCAGAGGGGAACAAGATGAACGGACTCACGGCAACGGGTGTCACCGTCGGTATTTGTGCAGGGCTTTGGCAGTTAGTGTCTTCACATGTCGGGCTCTCTCAGGGATGGGAATTATTAGGAACCATTGGCTTCGTCGCCTTTTGCAGTTTTTATGCCGCAGGCGGCGGTAAATCGGGGTTTATCAGAAGTCTGGCGGTTAATTATTCCGGGATGGTGTGGGCGTTTTTCGCCGCGCTGGCTGCCGGTTGGCTGGCCTCGGTGAGTGGGATTTCCGGGTTCTGGGCGAGCGTGATTACTACCGTGCCTTTCTCTGCAGTAGTGGTCTGGCAAGGGCGTTTCTGGTTACTGTCTTTTATTCCCGGAGGCTTTCTCGGCATGACGCTATTTTTTGCCAGCGGGATGAACTGGACGGTGACATTACTGGGTTTTCTGGCGGGTAACTGCGTGGGGATAATTTCAGAATATGGTGGACAAAAATTAAGCGAAGCGACGACTAAACGCGACGGGTATTAAAAGTTATTCAAAAATGATTATCTATCTTTAACCGATACCTCTACAGTCATAGCTGGAGAAATTCATAGTAGATAATGGCGAGAATGGTTTAATGAACTCAATTTTTACCGAAGAGAATCTGTTGGCATTTACTACCGCTGCGCGTTTTGGCAGCTTCAGTAAAGCCGCAGACGAGTTGGGTTTAACCACTTCCGCCATTAGCTACACCATCAAGCGTATGGAGACGGGGCTGGATGTGGTGCTGTTCACTCGCAACACCCGCAGCATTGAGTTAACCGAGTCCGGGCGTTATTTTTTCCGCAAAGCTACCGACCTGCTGAATGATTTTCACGCCATCAAACGCAGTATCGATACTATTTCGCAGGGCATAGAAGCACGGGTGCGCATTTGTATTAATCAGCTGCTTTATACGCCCAAACACACCGCGCGCTTATTACAGGTGCTGAAAAAGCAGTTTCCTACCTGCCAGATTACCGTGACGACCGAAGTGTATAACGGCGTCTGGGATGCGATTATTAATAATCAGGCCAATATCGCCATCGGCGCACCCGATACACTACTGGACGGCGGCGGTATTGATTACACTGAAATTGGCGCGATTCGCTGGGCTTTTGCTATCGCCCCGGATCACCCGTTAGCCTTTATGCCGGAACCCATCGCCGAAAGCCAACTGCGTCTCTACCCTAATATTATGGTGGAGGACACCGCGCATACGATTAATAAAAAAGTGGGCTGGTTGCTGCACGGGCAGGAGTCAATTCTGGTGCCAGATTTCAACACCAAATGTCAGTGCCAGATTTTAGGTGAAGGGATTGGTTTTTTGCCGGATTACATGGTCCGTGAGGCGATGACGCAATCCCTGCTGGTTACCCGACAAATCCATAATCCGCGCCAGGATTCGCGCATGTTACTGGCGACTCAGCATTCTGCTACGGGTCAGGTGACGCAGTGGATTAAAAAACAATTTGCGCCAAATGGCATATTAACGGGGATCTATCAGGATTTACTGCATCGGGAGAATTAATCGCTGCCAACCTCCCGATGCGCTGTGAATAGCGGTTTACATCAACCACCTGCTTTCATTACCCATTCAGAGATAAATTTATTACCCGGAACTGGCGGGGAGTACAAATAGCCCTGCAAAAAGTGAACGCCTTTACCGATCATTAAATCCGCCTGCTCCTGGGTTTCTACCCCTTCCGCTACGATACTCAGACCAGGCTTACGCGCCAGTTCGACAATATTGTCCACAATATGACCGGAGATTTCGTCGACACTCGCCATTTGCACAAACGACTTGTCAATTTTAATAAAATCGACCGGAAACGCCTGCAGATAACGATAGGTCGCATAACCCGTACCAAAGTCATCCAGCGCAAAGGTAATGTTGTGCTGATGAAGGCTGTCAAATATCGCTCTGGCTTCTGGCGTTACCGGAATAGGGTTACGTTCCGTTAGCTCGAGAACCAGTTTGATTTTATCGTTTCCTAATTTCTTGACCAGGTTCAGGCATTCTTTTTCAAATCCCGCGGCCAAAAAACAACCCGCCGAGACGTTGATACCAATATGGAAATTATCCGGCAGCAAATGTTTTACCGGCATCAGAATATCCGCAGTCTGTTTCATCAGTTGGCGGGTCATTATGACAATAAGACCGGATGACTCCGCCAGAGGAATAAACTGATCCGGTGGGATAATTCCCGTTTGTGGATGTTCCCAGCGGACAAGCACCTCACAGCCCGTCAGTACCCCAGTCTGCGCGCAGAAAACCGGTTGGATCCACGGTTTGAATTCGTGGTTTTCCAACGCCAGACTGATGGCTTCAGGCGTGACGATATGGTGATAGTGATTATCATTAATATATCTGTGACTATTACTCCCCGTGGCGGATATGATCTCCGGATTGTACTGAAAGAAAATATCGCGCCAGAAAGTAATATCGCTCTGAATCCCCAGTTTCTCAAAGAGCTGTTTCTTTTGATGTGAAATTGTCTTTGCACTGCGATTTCTGTACTGTGATATTTCTGTTACTGACATTCCCTGCATCAGCAGCTTGAGTAGCAGTCGTTCTTTCTCGGATACGCTACCAGGCAATGACAAATGAACCGTTGTACCGAACTCTTGCAGAAAAACACGAAAATCACATGAATTCATGAACACACCTTTATCTTTTATCGCTGTTCAGTATGAGTGATTACCTGTCGATTCCTGAGCACACATAAGGGGTAACCATAAACATCAGCGATGCCATACGTATAACATCCCACATCACTATCAATAAGATTATCTTTACCTCTGATGCTCGCTCAAAAACAGTTACGCTAAATACCTTAAAAAGGTAATCACAAGTCAAACTCAGGAGATAATCACGCAAGAATGCAATATTAAAATTCAGATACTCATTTTTGGTAATAAAGAAGTAGTTGGACTATTTCAATATTTATAATTTCCCACTACGTACTGGCATCCATTCATGAGCAAAGGCGCATTATATGAATTTAACAATCCAGATCAACTGAAAATATCTCTCTCTCATAAACACATAGCGTCAACATTCAATGACATAATGAGTAAAGATGTTGGTTATGCATACATATCATTACGCTATGCCTGTCCTTTAAAAACCCACCAATTAAGGCTGAATCCATTCATCAAATGATAACTAATATTATAGCAGTGACAATAAAAACAATATTTAAAACAATCAATAAAATATCAGACACAGACAATTAAACCTTAAACAACAAACGGTTACATTGATTTTAGTTGATTTGCGCTACGCGTTCCCCATGAATAAAGCGTCATTTCAAATTAGCACCAATATTTACATTAAATAAGACTAAGCTTATTGAACATTCACAACAGTCCAAATGTAGGTTTTGGGCTTCAATAGTTCTTTTCTTTTTTATTATCTGTTGCCTGGCAATCATCAATCGATACTAAGGGCTTAACCGTACAGATATAACGTATCAAGAGGTAAGAGAAACCGCGCCATATGCAGACATGGCGCGGTTTTATGCAATAACAATCACGCGTCCGGGAACATCACGCTATGGCCCGGTGCTTCACGATGGAGATGGATAAAGTTAAGGTGCCGCTCGTACTGGTCGAGAATATCGGTGATCACCTGCTCTTTGCTGTAGTCCATCAGGTCGTTGCCCTGGCTGCCTTCTAACAGGAAAGTTTCCAGCCGGTAGTAAGTCGATTTACCGCTGCGTGCGCGGTAGGTAAAGCCCGGCACCGAATATTGCTGCGGCCAAATCTGATAGACAAAGTTTTGCTCTTCGCCCATATGCACCAACAAATCCAGATGCCCCAACTGTTGTCCCTCTTCCGGCGGCAGGCTTTTTAGCTCCACGTACGCGCCGCGCAACCGCAGCTCCTGCGCCACTTCTTCCATTGCCGGGTAACAGACCGTCTCCATCATCTGTTTAGTGTAACGCGTGCCCGGATAATTCATCAGGCGCGAGAGACGTTTTTTCCAGCTCAGGCGATCCTGAAGCCCCAGCGGTCGCGGTGCGGTATCGCGGTTGGCACTTTCACGGCGGTAATCTTCTACCTTCAGAGATTTATACAACCCCGCCATCACGAAGAAGATCACAAAGCTGAACGGCAGCCCCATAATCACCGTGGTGTTTTGCAGCGCGGATATCCCGTTGGTCATCAGCATGCCGAGCGTCAGCAGGCCAATCGCCACCGACCAGAAGACGCGCAGCCAGCCGGGGGCGTCGCTGTTGATATCTTTAAGCTGCGAGGTGAAATTCCCCAGCACCAGCGCCCCGGAGTCCGCTGAGGTCACATAAAACAGCAGGCCAGTAATGGTGGCGACGGAGGCGCTAAAGGTAAACGCCGGATACTGCGCCAGCAGGCTGTAGAAGCCGCGCTCCGGATGGACCATCGCTTCCTCGGCAAATGCCGCGCCGCCGTGGATGATTTCATACAGCGCGCTATTGCCGAACACCGAGAGCCATAACAGCGTGAAGGTAAACGGAATAATCAACGTGCCCAGCACGAACTGGCGAATGGTACGCCCACGCGAGATACGCGCCAGGAACAAGCCGACAAACGGCGACCATGCCACCCACCATGCCCAGAAGAAGAGCGTCCAGTTATTCATCCACTCAACTGGACGGTCGAAGGCAAAACTGTTGAGCGTCATGCCCATAAAGCGATTCACATAGTCGCCAACATTCAGCACCAGTGCATTAAGCAGGAACGAAGTGTCGCCCATAAACAACACGAACAGGATCAATCCCAGCGCCAGCGCGACATTAAGCTCCGATAACACGCGAATGCCCTTATCGACACCGGATGTCACCGAGATAGTGGCGATGATCACCGACAAGGCGATCAGTGCCGCTTTTGCCGCCATCGAATCGGGAATATCAAACAGTACGCTCAAGCCATAGTTAAGCTGCACCACACCGATACCGAGCGTAGTGGCAATACCGAAGATAGTGCCGATCACCGCTGCAATATCCACTGAGTGACCTATCGGCCCGTTAATCCGTTTACCGAAGATCGGGTACAGCGCCGAGCGGATGGTGAGCGGCAAATTATAACGATAGCTAAAGTATCCGAGCGCCATGCCCATCAGCGCATACATCGACCAGCCGGTTAAGCCGTAGTGAAACAGCGTCCAGACCATCGCCTGACGCGCGGCCTCAATCGTCTGTCCCGCGCCTTCCGGCGGCTGCATATACTGCGTTACCGGTTCGGCTACGGAGAAGAACATCAGGTCGATACCGATCCCGGCAGCAAACAGCATCGCCGCCCAACTCAGCAGGCTGAATTCCGGTTTGGATTGTTCTGGCCCGAGCTTCACCGAACCAAAACGCGAACAAGCGATACAGACCACAAAGACAATATAGAGCGTTGCCGCCAGCAGATAGTACCAACCGAAGGTTTTAGAAACCCAGTCCAGCGTGCGGCCAATCCACAGGGCCGAGAAGTCGCGAAACAGGATCGTTGTCAGGGAAAACAACAAAATCAGTCCGGCGGAGGTGTAAAACACCACCGGATTGATTTTGTCCTTTTCCCTGCTGTGTGAAAGGTCTGTCATCCAGTATCCCCACTGTTATTGTTACTATTTAAAATCAAATTCGTAACAATTAAGACACATTTTATATTGAACGTCCAATCAATAACCGCTTTAATAGATAAACACCGCTGATGAATGGAGTGGCGAAAATGCCCAAATTGGGGATGCAGTCGATCCGGCGCAGACAACTGATCGACGCCACACTGGAAGCAATAAATGAAGTGGGCATGCACGATGCAACGATCGCGCAGATCGCCCGCCGTGCAGGCGTTTCTACGGGGATCATCAGCCACTATTTCAGGGACAAAAATGGTCTGCTGGAAGCAACCATGCGCGATATCACCAGTCAGCTGCGTGACGCGGTTTTGAATCGATTACATGCACTTCCGCAGGGCAGTGCAGAGCAGCGATTACAGGCGATTGTTGGCGGAAACTTCGATGAAACGCAGGTGAGCAGTGCGGCGATGAAAGCCTGGCTGGCGTTCTGGGCCAGCAGTATGCATCAGCCGATGCTCTATCGTTTACAGCAGGTCAGCAGCCGCCGCTTGCTGTCGAATCTGGTGAGCGAGTTTCGTCGCGAATTGCCGCGCGAACAGGCACAGGAAGCGGGCTACGGCCTGGCCGCGCTGATTGATGGATTATGGCTGCGCACGGCTCTGAGCGGCAAACCGCTGGATAAAACCCGCGCTAATTCCCTGACCCGCCACTTTATCACTCAGCATCTACCCACCGATTAACCGAGGAGACGTGATGTCCCGAATGGCAGAACAGCAGCTTTATATACATGGTGGTTATACCTCCGCCACCAGCGGTCGCACCTTCGAGACCATTAACCCGGCCAACGGTAACGTGCTGGCGACCGTGCAGGCCGCCGGGCGCGAGGATGTCGATCGCGCCGTGAAAAGCGCCCAGCAGGGGCAAAAAATCTGGGCGTCGATGACCGCCATGGAGCGCTCGCGTATTCTGCGTCGGGCCGTTGATATTCTGCGTGAACGCAATGACGAACTCGCAAAACTGGAAACCCTCGACACCGGAAAAGCATATTCGGAAACCTCAACCGTCGATATCGTTACCGGTGCGGACGTGCTGGAGTACTACGCCGGGCTGATCCCGGCGCTGGAAGGCAGCCAGATCCCGTTGCGTGAAACGTCCTTTGTGTATACCCGCCGCGAACCGCTGGGCGTAGTGGCAGGGATTGGCGCATGGAACTACCCGATCCAGATTGCCCTGTGGAAATCCGCCCCGGCGCTGACGGCAGGCAACGCAATGATTTTCAAACCGAGCGAAGTTACCCCGCTTACCGCGTTAAAGCTGGCTGAAATTTACAGCGAAGCGGGCCTGCCGGACGGCGTATTTAACGTGTTGCCGGGCGTGGGCGCGGAGACCGGGCAATATCTGACCGAGCATCCGGGCATTGCCAAAGTGTCATTTACCGGCGGTGTCGCCAGCGGCAAAAAAGTGATGGCTAACTCGGCGGCCTCTTCCCTGAAAGAAGTGACCATGGAACTGGGCGGTAAATCACCGCTGATCGTTTTCGATGATGCGGATCTCGATCTCGCCGCCGATATCGCCATGATGGCAAACTTCTTCAGCTCCGGTCAGGTGTGTACCAATGGCACCCGCGTCTTCGTTCCGGCGAAATGCAAAGCCGCATTTGAGCAGAAAATTCTGGCGCGCGTTGAGCGCATTCGCGCGGGCGACGTTTTCGATCCGCAAACTAACTTCGGCCCGCTGGTCAGCTTCCCGCATCGCGATAACGTGCTGCGCTATATCGCCAAAGGCAAAGAGGAAGGCGCGCGCGTACTGTGCGGCGGCGATGTACTGAAAGGCGATGGCTTCGATAACGGCGCATGGGTTGCACCGACAGTGTTCACCGATTGCAGCGACGATATGACCATCGTGCGTGAAGAGATCTTCGGGCCAGTGATGTCCATTCTGACCTACGAGTCGGAAGACGAAGTCATTCGCCGCGCTAACGATACCGACTACGGCCTGGCGGCGGGCATCGTGACAGCGGACCTGAACCGCGCGCATCGCGTCATTCATCAGCTGGAAGCGGGTATTTGCTGGATCAACACCTGGGGCGAATCCCCGGCAGAGATGCCCGTTGGCGGCTACAAACACTCCGGCATTGGTCGCGAGAACGGCGTGATGACGCTCCAGAGTTACACCCAGGTGAAGTCCATCCAGGTTGAGATGGCTAAATTCCAGTCCATATTCTAACCAGGAGGTTTATTTGCAATTTGACTACATCATTATTGGTGCCGGCTCAGCCGGCAACGTTCTCGCTACCCGTCTGACTGAAGATCCGAATACCTCCGTGCTGCTGCTTGAAGCGGGCGGCCCGGACTATCGCTTTGACTTCCGCACCCAGATGCCCGCTGCCCTGGCATTCCCGCTACAGGGTAAACGCTACAACTGGGCCTATGAAACGGAACCTGAACCGTTTATGAATAACCGCCGCATGGAGTGCGGACGCGGTAAAGGTCTGGGTGGATCGTCGCTGATCAACGGCATGTGCTACATCCGTGGCAATGCGCTGGATCTCGATAACTGGGCGCAAGAACCCGGTCTGGAGAACTGGAGCTACCTCGACTGCCTGCCCTACTACCGCAAGGCCGAGACTCGCGATATGGGTGAAAACGACTATCACGGCGGTGATGGCCCGGTGAGCGTCACTACCTCCAAACCCGGCGTCAATCCGCTGTTTGAAGCGATGATTGAAGCGGGCGTGCAGGCGGGCTACCCGCGCACGGACGATCTCAACGGTTATCAGCAGGAAGGTTTTGGTCCGATGGATCGCACCGTCACGCCGCAGGGCCGTCGCGCCAGCACCGCGCGTGGCTATCTCGATCAGGCCAAATCGCGTCCTAACCTGACCATTCGTACTCACGCTATGACCGATCACATCATTTTTGACGGCAAACGCGCGGTGGGCGTCGAATGGCTGGAAGGCGACAGCACCATCCCAACCCGCGCAACGGCCAACAAAGAAGTGCTGTTATGTGCAGGCGCGATTGCCTCACCGCAGATCCTGCAACGCTCCGGCGTCGGCAACGCTGAACTGCTGGCGGAGTTTGATATTCCGCTGGTGCATGAATTACCCGGCGTCGGCGAAAATCTTCAGGATCATCTGGAGATGTATCTGCAATATGAGTGCAAAGAACCGGTTTCCCTCTACCCTGCCCTGCAGTGGTGGAACCAGCCGAAAATCGGTGCGGAGTGGCTGTTTGGCGGCACTGGCGTTGGTGCCAGCAACCACTTTGAAGCAGGTGGATTTATTCGCAGCCGTGAGGAATTTGCGTGGCCGAATATTCAGTACCATTTCCTGCCAGTAGCGATTAACTATAACGGCTCGAATGCAGTGAAAGAGCACGGTTTCCAGTGCCACGTCGGCTCAATGCGCTCGCCAAGCCGTGGGCATGTGCGGATTAAATCCCGCGACCCGCACCAGCATCCGGCGATTCTGTTTAACTACATGTCGCACGAGCAGGACTGGCAGGAGTTCCGCGACGCAATTCGCATCACCCGCGAGATCATGCATCAACCCGCGCTGGATCAGTATCGTGGCCGCGAAATCAGCCCCGGTGTCGAATGCCAGACGGATGAACAGCTCGATGAGTTCGTGCGTAACCACGCCGAAACCGCCTTCCATCCGTGCGGTACCTGCAAAATGGGTTACGACGAGATGTCCGTGGTTGACGGCGAAGGCCGCGTACACGGGTTAGAAGGCCTGCGTGTGGTGGATGCGTCGATTATGCCGCAGATTATCACCGGGAATTTGAACGCCACGACAATTATGATTGGCGAGAAAATAGCGGATATGATTCGTGGACAGGAAGCGCTGCCGAGGAGCACGGCGGGATATTTTGTGGCAAATGGGATGCCGGTGAGAGCGAAAAAATGAGTCGTGATGTGAACTAACGCAGGAACCGATCAGATTGAGAGTTACCGTTCCAGAGAGGGGGACCGAATCCTTATATAAACACTGAGGTAACTCTCATGCTTCATATCCAGTATTCATGATGCGGGCTTTTTGCTGATATTTAACCCGAACATTCCTGATACAGACTATTAATACAACCTTATCTGCGACAGATTTTATTCTCTGGATATATTATGCGTGAACAAATCAAACAGGATATCGATCTGATTGAGATTTTATTTTATCTGAAGAAAAAGATTCTTACCAACTGCTGAAGAGGAAATATCTCGCGTGCAGGCCTCTATTATCAAATGGTATGCGTCAGAATATCATAATGGCAGGCAAGTTCTCGATGAGATACAAACGCCTTCAGCAATTAACAGTGAGCTTTATACAAAAATGATATACCTGACCAGGAACTGGTCATTGTATCCGAACGGTGATGGCTGTGTAACTATAAGCTCACCAGAAATAAAAAATAAATACCCTGCTGCCATTTGCCTGGCTCTGGGATTTTTTCTAAGCATTGTAATTTCTGTAATGTTTTGCCTTGTCAAAAAAATGGTAGATGAATACCAACAAAACTCTGGGCAGTAATAAACAACATTTTGATAGAGAGTGCCTGTATAAAGCTGAAGTGACAATGACCGGGAAGGGAACCCGTTTTCAGGAATGGATGCCTGTCTTTTTCACTGTAAATATCCTGGCATTGGTAATACCAGGATATTTACAGAAGAGCAGCATAACCATGACGGAACGGGGTTAAGTCAGGTTGTCCTAAACGCTATTTTCAACCTCGTATGCCTTCTTCAGGTTTATGTCCAGACTTCATATCTCTCTCAACAATCCTCAATAATCAGATACACCGCTTTCACCGGGCCATGAACTCCGACGACTTTGATAAGCTCAATATCCGCCGTTGAACTGGGGCCGCTAATGATGTTAATGCAGGAAGGCATTCGTTCACCGGCCTGCGCTTTCTGATGCAATTTTTCTGCGAGTTGCGCTACACGCGGCAGGATAGTGCTTTTACGCAGGATAAAAAGAGAATATTCCGGGAGCAGGCTCAATGAACGCCCGCGCTCGGCGGCGGAAAAAAGAACCACGCCTCCCGATTCGGTTAAACCATATTCAGCATACACAACACCCACTTTAGCCTGCTCTGCCTGCGAGATATTCTCGGCACCTTTCGCCGGATCCCAAACAACGGCATTGCATTCCTGCTGCAAACGTTCGCTAATCCCCAATTCCTCCAGCCTCGTGTCACCGCTAATCACGACCGACTGATCTCCCAGCTCTTTACACAGTCGTATTGCAGCTTCTGCCGCCTTCGCCTCGCTGGTCAGTTCACAGCGCGTCAACATAACATCGCTGGCAAACTGAATAAACGCGTCACAGCGCTGCTGTTGGTTAAGTTCGGTAAGCCGCTCGTTAGCATAGTTGTTAAGCGGCGCATCTTCTGCTTGCGGTTCAAATCGCAGCGGGCGACCCAGTGCCTGAGCAACGTTATTCAAAAATTCGCCTCGATTATCCATTCTTTTTCTCCTGCGCCTGATGTTTCTTAAACCAACTACGGAAACTCTCTCCGTCAGCTTCAGGAAGATCGCGTGCTTCCATCCAGTCGCTAATCGCGCCAAATTTGAGTGGTGTTTTGCCGCCATTGATAAACCAGCTTGCCGCATGAGCGCCGGCCATCATCCCGACTTTCCACAATCCTGGATGACTATTGGCATAAGCGAACATTTTTATCGCCCGTTGCTCTGCTTTTGCGGTGATCCCTTTTTCAGCCATCACCCGACGATGACGCAAAATCAGTTTTGACAGCGGAATACGCACCGGACACACGCTGTCACAAGCAGTGCATAAAGAGCAGGCGTAGGGTAAATCTTTAAAATCTTTATAGCCGCCAAGTAGCGGAGAAATCACCGCACCAATTGGCCCTGGATAAATAGAGCCATATCCATGACCGCCAATATGGCGATATGCCGGACAAGTATTCATACAAGCCCCGCAGCGAATACAGCGCAGCACATCCCGAAATTCAGAGGCCAGCACCTCAGAACGCCCGTTATCGACAATAACCAGATGAAACTCTTCAGGACCATCAACGTGCCCCGCTTCGCGCGGTCCTGTCAGCCAGGTGTTGTATCCCGTCAAACGTGCACCAACGGCACTGCGCGCCAGCATGGCGATCAATACATCTACCTCGGCAAACGTGGGGGCAATACGCTCCATTCCCATCACTGCAATATGCGTTTTAGGCAGCGTGGTACACATTCGCGCATTACCTTCATTGGTCACCAGGCATACCGAACCTGTCTCTGCCACCGCGAAATTACAGCCGGTAATACCTATTTCAGCACTGAGGAAATCTTCGCGGATTTTTTGCCGGATGAATAAGGTCATCGCTTCAGGCGTTTCCGGCCCCTCATAGCCCAGACGTTCGTGTAGCACTCGACGGATCTGATGGCGATCTTTATGAATTGCCGGGACCACAACATGAGATGGCGGATCTTGATCCAGCTGGAGAATATATTCACCCAGATCGGTTTCAATCACCTGAATGCCAGCATCCTGCAACACATGATTGACACCAATCTCTTCGGTCACCATCGATTTAGATTTCACCACCTTCCGGGCATTTTTGCGTTGGGCAACCTGTAAAATGTAGCGGGTAGCGTCTTCTTTGGTTCTTGCAAAATAGACGTGACCGCCGTTTTGCGTCACTTTTTCTGAGAGCTGGTACAGATAAGCGTCGAGATTACTCAGAACATGATCACGTATCTGGGCGGCCCGATCGCGCCACTCCTCCCAGTGCCCCAATTCATCGACCATTTTTTGCCGATTTGCCCCAATACGCTGCTGCGCGTTTGCCACCGCTTTGCGCATGATCGGATCTTCAATTTGCTGACGGATGCGTGTCTTAAAATCTGTATTACTGGTTTTGATCGACATCTTTATATCCTCAGCGGCTCATCAACACTTCAGCAATATGCATCACTTTGACTTTCTGCCCTTCCCGTTGTAATCGCCCACTGATGTTCAGCAGGCAACTCACGTCAGCACCAATTAAATACTCAGGGCGGACTTCCATCAGGTGCACAACCTTTTCTTTCACCATCTCGCCGGATATTTCGGCCATTTTGACCGAGAACGTGCCGCCAAATCCGCAGCAGGTATCCTGTTCAGCAAAGGTCAACAGCTCCAGTCCACGCACATTTTTCAGCAGCGTAAGTGGCTCGTCCTTCACTCCCAGCTTACGGGCCAGGCTACAAGATGGGTGATACACAGCTCTCCCTTGCAAACTGGCACCTACATCGACTACCCCTAATTTATTAACAATAAAAGAGGTGAGATCCTGCATACGCGCGGCAACCTTTTCGGCACGTGATGCCCATTCAGGTTCATCCGCCAGATACGTCGGGTAACTTTTTACGGCATAGGTGCAAGAGCCAGCCGGTGAAATAATGGGATCGTCGTTATCCTCCAGTGCGGCGATCAGATTTTTCATCCCTGGAATCGCTTCTTTGATATAACCGCTATTGATCGCAGGCTGACCGCAGCATCCCTGTTTCTCCGGGAAATTTACGCGACAGCCGAGTTTTTCCAGTAGCAGCACGGAGTCTCGTGCCATTCTTGATTTCAGGGCGTCACCAATACAGGTGACAAAGAAATTGACATTCACAACTAAGGTGATGCTGCCAACTTACTGATTTAGTGTATGATGGTGTTTTTGAGGTGCTCCAGTGGCTTCTGTTTCTATCAGCT
>PPYE01337984.1_pt1 | contig 59504 bp, 51 predicted proteins | sample 1559881 | NCBI WGS metagenome assembly PPYE01 (sample SAMN08240022, study PRJNA423297) | Human gut metagenome, whole genome shotgun sequencing project.
CCCGCTGACCCGGCGGCTTGTAATCCGTTGTTCCGTGTCAGTGGAGGCGCATTATAGGGAGTTATTTCAGGCTGACAAGTTAAAAATATAAAAAAATTATCAAGCGATTACTTTTCAATCAATACGTCTATTTTCGCCTGAATTTTAAACAAAAACGAGCCCCGCAGGGCCCGTTTATTGTTGTTTTGTGACTTACTGCACTGCCACGATGCGATCGTCATTCACTTCCAGACGAATCGTTTTGCCCGGAATCAGTTCACCAGACAGAATTTGCTGCGCCAGCGGGTTTTCGATCTGCTGCTGGATAGCACGTTTCAATGGACGTGCGCCATACACCGGATCGTAACCATTCGCACTCAGCAGTTTAAGCGCCTCGTCAGAAATGTGGATTTCATAGCCACGCTCTTCCAGACGTTTGTACAGACGCTGCAGCTGGATCTGAGCAATAGAAGCAATGTGCTGCTCACCCAACGGATGGAATACAACAACCTCATCTATACGGTTGATGAATTCCGGGCGGAAGTTATGGCTCACGACGCCCAGCACCATATCTTTCATGTGGCCGTAATCCAGCTCACCAAAGCGTTCCTGGATTAGATCGGAGCCCAGGTTCGAGGTCATGATGACAACCGTATTACGGAAATCGACCGTTCTTCCCTGTCCGTCAGTCAGACGACCATCGTCAAGCACCTGCAGCAGAATGTTGAACACATCCGGGTGCGCTTTTTCCACTTCATCCAGCAGGATGACAGAGTAAGGACGACGACGTACTGCTTCCGTCAGATACCCACCTTCTTCATAACCGACATATCCCGGAGGTGCCCCAACCAAGCGAGACACCGAGTGTTTCTCCATAAACTCGGACATATCGATACGCACCATTGCGTCGTCACTGTCGAACATAAAGTTTGCCAGCGCTTTGCACAGTTCGGTTTTACCAACCCCGGTTGGACCAAGGAACAAGAATGAACCAATCGGACGATTCGGATCGGACAAGCCCGCGCGGCTACGACGGATGGCGTTAGAAACGGCTTCCACCGCTTCGTTCTGACCAATCACACGGCTGTGCAGCTCCTGTTCCATACGCAACAGTTTTTCCCGTTCGCCTTCCAGCATGCGAGCAACCGGGATCCCGGTCCAGCGCGCCAGCACCTCAGCAATTTCTGCATCCGTGACTTTATTACGCAGCAGACGCATGGTTTTGCCTTCAGACTGGGTGGCTGCTTCCAGCTGTTTTTCCAGTTCAGGAATTTTGCCGTACTGCAGTTCAGACATCCGCGCCAGGTCGCCAACGCGGCGCGCCTGTTCGATGGCGATTTTTGCCTGCTCCAGCTCAGCCTTGATAGTTTGCGTTCCCGAGAGGGAGGCTTTTTCAGCTTTCCACTCTTCCTCTAACTCAGAATACTGGCGCTCTTTGTCGTCCAGCTCTTCGTTGAGCATATCGAGACGTTTTTTACTTGCCTCATCAGACTCTTTCATTAATGCCTGCTGTTCCAGTTTGAGCTGGATAATACGGCGGTCGAGTCTGTCGAGTTCCTCCGGCTTGGAGTCAATCTGCATACGAATGCTGGATGCCGCTTCGTCAATAAGGTCGATAGCTTTATCCGGTAACTGACGATCGGCAATATAACGATGAGACAACGTAGCTGCCGCAACAATCGCCGGGTCAGTAATCTGCACATGATGGTGCAGCTCATAACGTTCTTTCAGGCCACGCAAGATTGCGATGGTGTCTTCCACTGAAGGTTCAGCCACAAACACTTTCTGGAAACGACGTTCCAGCGCCGCATCTTTTTCGATGTACTGGCGATATTCATCAAGCGTTGTGGCACCTACGCAGTGCAGTTCCCCGCGAGCCAGCGCTGGTTTCAGCATGTTCCCGGCGTCCATCGCGCCATCGGCTTTACCCGCCCCAACCATGGTATGCAATTCGTCGATAAACAGAATGACGTTGCCTTCCTGTTTCGAGAGATCGTTCAGCACACCTTTTAAGCGCTCTTCAAACTCACCGCGATATTTGGCCCCAGCCACCAGCGCGCCCATATCCAGCGCCAGTACACGACGGCCTTTTAAGCCCTCCGGCACTTCACCATTGATGATGCGTTGGGCCAGCCCTTCAACAATGGCTGTTTTACCGACACCGGGTTCACCGATTAACACTGGGTTATTTTTAGTACGACGTTGCAGCACCTGAATGGTACGGCGAATTTCTTCATCACGGCCGATAACTGGATCGAGTTTGCCCTGTTCAGCACGTTCAGTCAGATCGACGGTATATTTTTTCAAGGCCTGACGTTGGTCTTCAGCCCCCTGGTCATTCACGCTTTCACCTCCACGCATTTGTTCAATTGCCTGAGTGATATTGGCGGTCGTCGCCCCTGCTGATTTTAATAAGTCGGTCAGCGTACCGCGTGACTCAAGCACCGCCAGAACGAACAGTTCTGACGAAATAAAGTTGTCCCCACGTTTTTGCGCCAGCTTGTCGCAAAGATTCAGTACACGCACCAGTTCCTGAGAAGGCTGCACATCACCGCCGGTACCTTCTACCTGCGGCAAGCGGCTCAACGCCTGGTCAATGGCTGTACGTAACTGGCCAGCATTAATGCCAGCAGACGTTAATAAAGGACGTACCGATCCCCCTTCCTGATTCAGCAAGGCGCTCATTAGATGAAGTGGTTCGATGAATTGATTGTCGTGCCCCAATGCGAGTGACTGGGCATCGGCAAGAGCAAGCTGGAATTTATTGGTAAGACGATCCAGACGCATAACTCCTCCCATAACAGGTCAAAATTGCTACTGGAGATTAAATGAGGTCATCCCTCAATTATTCAAGGTGAATGACCTGAATTATGTGAAAAGAAAATTACACGTACCGGATCGTCTTGATTCTTTAGGTTATATCAGCCAAATAAAACTTGCCATACGACCCGTGGTATTGTCGCGACGATAAGAGAAGAACGTCTCACTTTCACTAAAGGTGCAACGGTCGCCGCCGTGGATGTTCTCCACGCCGACATTTGCCAGCCGCTGACGGGCAAGCTGGTAGATATCCGCCAGATACTTGTCGCCGCGCGGTACAAATGAGAGGTCCGCTTGCGGATCTTTCGTCATGAATGCCTCGCGAACTTCTGCTCCCACTTCAAAGGCGTTTGGGCCTATCGCCGGGCCTAGCCAGGCAATAATGTTTTCAGGTTCGTCGGCAAAACACGCCACCGTCTCTTCCAGCACGCCAGCGCATAATCCTCGCCAACCCGCATGGGCCGCAGCCACTTCCGTCCCGGCGCGATTGCAAAACAGCACCGGCAGACAATCAGCGGTCATTACCGCACACACTGTGCCCGGCGTGTTGCTATACGACGCATCTGCGCGTTTGGAGGCGTAAGGCCCGCCTGTCAGTTTCAGGACATCCTTACCGTGGACCTGCTCCAGCCAGACCGGCTTTGACGGCAGATTGCCCGCAGCAAACAGTCGTTTGCGGTTCTCTTCAACATGCTCCGGGTTATCGCCGCAATGGGCGCCCAGATTCAGCGAATCGTAAGGCGGCATACTGACTCCGCCAATACGGGTAGAACTACACGCCGCGACACCTTGAGGTATCGGCCACTGCGGAACAATTAGCTTACTCATAGCCAGGCAATATCATCCTTATGTTCTTCGAAATCAGCGCGCATCACTTCAATCAGTTGCACCATATCTTGTGGGATCGGCGCATGCCATTCCATTTCGATACCGGAAATCGGGTGATACAAACGCAGCATTGTTGCATGTAGCGCCTGGCGGTCGAACTTACGCAGTACGGAGATAAATTCGTCAGAAGCGCCTTTCGGTGGACGTGGACGACCACCGTAGACCTGATCGCCCACCAGCGGATGAGTGATATGTGCCATGTGCACGCGGATCTGGTGCGTACGTCCGGTTTCCAGACGCAACCTCAGACGCGTGTGCACACGGAAGTGTTCCATAATGCGATAGTGCGTTACCGCCGGTTTCCCCATTGGGTGTACCGCCATGTGCGTACGCTTGGTCGGGTGACGGCTAATCGGTTCCTCAACGGTTCCGCCAGCAGTCATGTGACCAATTGCTACGGCTTCGTACTCACGGGTAATTTCGCGCAGCTGCAATGACTCAACCAGACGAGTTTGTGCCGGAACCGTTTTTGCCACCACCATTAATCCGGTCGTGTCTTTATCCAGACGGTGTACGATACCGGCACGAGGAACATCCGCGATTGGCGGGTAGTAATGCAGTAACGCATTCAATACCGTACCATCAGGATTCCCGGCGCCCGGATGCACTACGAGGTCACGGGGTTTGTTGATGACAAGAATATCATCATCTTCATAAACGATATCCAGTGGGATATCCTGAGGTTCAAAACGAACCTCTTCATCAATTTCTGCATTGATGGAGACACGCTCTCCACCCAACACTTTTTCTTTCGGTTTATCGCAAAGATTGCCATTTACCAGCACGCGCTGGTCGAGGATCCATTCTTTTATGCGCGATCGCGAATAATCAGGGAACAATTCGGCCAAAGCCTGATCTAAGCGTTGACCGAGCTGATTTTCGGAGACTGTTGCGGTGAGTTCTACTCGTTGTGCCATAAACTGCTTCTTCGTTTAACGTTGGGTTTTACGGCTTTGCCGTTTAATATAGTGTGCTATTGTAGCTGGTCTTAACCGGGAGCAGGAACAGAGAATCTCCCGTATTACATTTTGAGGAAAGTCAAAACGTCATGACGCGCATGAAATATCTGGTGGCAGCAGCCACGTTGAGCCTGTTTTTGGCGGGTTGCTCTGGTTCAAAGGAAGAGGTGCCCGATAATCCGCCAAATGAAATCTACGCGACTGCTCAGCAAAAGCTGCAGGACGGTAACTGGAAACAGGCAATAACGCAATTGGAAGCGTTGGATAACCGTTATCCATTTGGACCGTATTCTCAGCAGGTGCAATTAGATCTCATCTACGCCTACTACAAAAACGCCGATCTGCCACTGGCTCAGGCTGCTATCGATCGTTTTATCCGTCTTAACCCGACACACCCTAACATTGATTATGTCATGTATATGCGTGGCCTGACCAATATGGCGTTGGATGATAGCGCACTGCAAGGATTCTTTGGTGTTGATCGCAGCGATCGCGATCCGCAACATGCCCGAGCTGCATTTAATGACTTTTCCAAACTGGTACGTGGCTATCCGAACAGCCAGTACACCACTGATGCCACCAAACGTCTGGTGTTCCTGAAAGATCGTCTGGCGAAGTATGAATATTCCGTTGCGGAATACTACACTGCCCGCGGTGCATGGGTTGCCGTGGTAAACCGTGTGGAAGGTATGCTACGCGACTACCCTGATACTCAGGCAACACGTGATGCTCTGCCGTTAATGGAAAAAGCTTATCGCCAGATGCAGATGAATGCGCAGGCAGAAAAAGTAGCGAAAATCATTGCCGCTAACAGCAGCAATACCTGATTTGCCTCAGAATGCAAAACGGCAGCCCAAGGGCTGCCGTTTTTTTATCCGTTAACGCTACAACTGAAGCGGTTTAGCTCCGACGCATCTCATCAAATATGGCCTGCTTTCAGGTATTCCTCAAGTAAAAAATCGCCTGTTCCTGCGGTGCCTCACAAAAAGGTTTTCTTGACAAAAAGCGACAAAAAAATGTGATTTAAATCACGTATTTTGACATTGGGAACGGTATGCTGGAATCACCAAGACGGGAAAGACAAGAGGTAAAATTTATGACAATGAACATTACCAGTAAACAAATGGAAATTACTCCGGCAATTCGCCAGCATGTCGCAGACCGTCTCGCCAAACTAGAAAAATGGCAAACTCATCTGATTAATCCACATATCATTCTGTCTAAGGAGCCACAGGGTTTCATTGCTGATGCCACCATCAATACACCGAACGGACATCTGGTCGCCAGCGCAAAACACGAGGATATGTACACCGCAATTAACGATTTGATCAACAAGCTGGAACGGCAGCTCAATAAAGTGCAGCACAAAGGCGAAGCCCGTCGTGCAACAACTTCAGTCAAAGACGCCAACTTCGTCGAAGCAGAAGAAGAGTAGTCCCTTACATTGAGTGTATCGCCAACGCGCCTTCGGGCGCGTTTTTTGTTGACAGGGTGAAAACAGTACGGGTACTTTACTGACGTAGCCAAAGGAAAATTACATGAAACTTGTCCCGTTCTTCTTCGCATTCTTTTTTACCTTCCCCTGAATGGGAGGCGTTTCGTCGTGTGATAAAGAATGCGAAGACGAACAATAAGGCCTCCCACAACGGGGGGCCTTTTTTATTGATAACAAGAAAGGCAACACTATGACATCGGAAAACCCATTGCTGGCGCTGCGCGATAAGATCAGCACGCTGGATGAAAAATTACTGGCCCTGCTGGCTGAGCGACGTGGACTGGCCGTAGAAGTTGGTAAAGCCAAACTGCTTTCACATCGTCCGGTACGAGATATCGACCGTGAACGTGACCTGTTGGACCGCCTGATTCAGTTGGGCAAAGCACATCATCTCGATGCTCACTACATTACCCGCCTGTTCCAGCTCATAATCGAAGACTCCGTCCTGACTCAACAGGCTCTGCTCCAGCAGCATCTGAACAAAATTAACCCACACTCCGCGCGCGTGGCCTTCCTTGGGCCAAAAGGATCATATTCCCATCTGGCAGCACGTCAGTACGCCGCCCGCCATTTTGAACAATTTATTGAAAGCGGCTGCGCAAAATTTGCCGATATCTTTAATCAGGTCGAAACCGGACAGGCTGACTATGCTGTGGTTCCAATTGAAAACACCAGCTCCGGTGGGATTAACGACGTTTACGACCTGCTGCAGCACACCAGCCTGTCTATTGTTGGCGAGATGACCATTACGATAGACCACTGTGTACTGGTGTCCGGCACGACGGATCTTGAGACCATTGAAACGGTATACAGCCATCCGCAACCGTTCCAGCAGTGCAGCAAGTTCCTGAATCGCTACCCGCACTGGAAGATTGAGTACACTGAAAGTACCTCTGCGGCAATGGAAAAAGTTGCGCAGGCTAACTCACCGCATGTGGCGGCCCTGGGGAGCGAAGCCGGAGGCGTACTGTATGGTTTGCAGGTTCTCGAGCATATTGAGGCTAACCAGTCGCAAAACATCACCCGCTTCGTGGTGCTAGCACGTAAAGCAATCAATGTATCCGACCAGGTTCCGGCAAAAACCACGTTGCTGATGGCAACAGGACAACAGGCCGGTGCGCTGGTAGAAGCATTGCTGGTGCTGCGTAACCATAATCTGATTATGACTAAACTGGAGTCACGCCCGATTCACGGCAATCCGTGGGAAGAGATGTTTTATCTTGATATCCAGGCCAACCTGGAATCGCCCCAAATGCAAAAAGCATTGAAAGAGCTGGGTGAGATTACACGTTCGATGAAAGTACTGGGATGCTATCCGAGTGAGAACGTGGTGCCGGTCGATCCGAGCTAACGTTTGACAATGCCGGATGGCACTACGCTTATCCGGCCTACAATTCACGCGATTTTTGTAGGCCGGATAAGACGAAGCCGCCATCCGGCATCTTAATTAAGGACGGCTGTCATTCGCCTGGCGTAACAAAGTACGGCTTTCACTCTGGAAGCGTTTCGCATAATCGCCAAACCAATGCTCGACCTTACGGAAACTGTCGATAAACGCTTGCTTATCGCCCTGTTCCAGTAAACCGATCGCCTCACCAAAACGTTGGTAGTAGCGTTTGATCAGCGCAAGGTTGTTCTCAGACGACATAATAATATCGGCATAGAGCTGCGGATCCTGGGCAAACAGACGGCCAACCATCGCCAGTTCAAGACGGTAAATCGGCGAAGAGAGCGCCAGCAACTGCTCCAGTTGAACATTCTCTTCCGCTAAATGCAGACCGTAAGCAAAGGTCGCAAAGTGACGCAATGCCTGAATAAACGCCATGTTCTGATCGTGTTCAACGGCGCTGATCCGATGTAGTCGTGCACCCCATACCTGAATCTGTTCCAGAAACCACTGATAGGCTTCCGGCTGACGTCCATCACACCAAACGACGACCTGCTTTGCCAGGCTGCCACTGTCCGGACCAAACATTGGGTGTAACCCCACCACCGGGCCATCATGTGCAGCCAGCATCGCCTGCAAAGGACCATTTTTCACTGAAGCCAGATCCACCAGGATGCAGCCAGAAGGCAGACGCGGTAGTTTGGCGATCACCTGCTCGGTGATGTGGATCGGCACACTGACGATCACCATCCCAGCATCAGAGACGATCTCCGGCGCGCGATCCCAATCCTGCTGTTCCAGGATCCGCACCTGGTAACCTGACAGGGTGAGCATTTTTTCAAACAGACGCCCCATCTGACCGCCGCCACCGACGATCACTACCGGCCGCAGAGAAGGACAAAGCGTTTTAAACCCTTTGTCGTTCTCACTGGAATAGGACTCACGCATAACGCGGCGTAGCACATCTTCAATCAGATCCGGCGGCACGCCAAGGGCTTCCGCTTCTGCCCGGCGAGAGGCAAGCATAGAGGCTTCCCGTTCCGGCACGTAAATCGGCAACCCAAAACGGCTTTTTACTTCACCAACTTCGGCAACCAGCTCCAGGCGGCGTGCCAGTAAGTCCAGCAGCGCCTTGTCGACTTCATCAATTTGATCGCGTAATGCGGTCAATTCAGCAACCATAACCAACCTCTTATGCTACACGCGCCGACAGCTGACCGTTTAAATCTTGACTAATTTCACGCAGCAGCGCATCCGTCATTTCCCAGCTAATGCAGGCATCGGTTACGGACACGCCGTATTTCATTTCGCTGCGCGGCTGTTCAGAAGACTGGTTGCCTTCGTGAATATTACTTTCAATCATCAAACCAATGATCGAGCGATTGCCATCTTTGATTTGTGCAATCACGGATTCAGCCACGGCAGGCTGACGGCGGTAATCTTTATTGGAATTACCATGACTGCAATCTACCATCAGAGAAGGTCGTAGTCCCGCCTGCTCCATCTCTTTTTCGCACTGGGCGACATCTGCCGGGCTGTAGTTCGGCGCTTTACCCCCGCGCAGGATCACGTGACCGTCTGGATTCCCCTGTGTTTGCAACAGTGCAACCTGCCCGGCCTGGTTAATACCGACAAATCGGTGCGACTGCGCAGCCGCACGCATGGCGTTAATGGCGGTCGCCAGGCTACCGTCGGTACCATTCTTAAAACCAACCGGCATCGAAAGACCGGAAGCCATTTCGCGGTGAGTCTGCGATTCCGTAGTACGGGCACCGATTGCGGACCAGCTAAACAGATCGCCCAGGTATTGCGGGCTATTTGGATCCAGCGCTTCAGTTGCCAGCGGCAGTCCCATATTTACCAGTTCAAGCAGCAGCTGACGCGCAATTTTCAGACCTGCTTCAACATCAAAAGAGCCATCCATATGAGGATCGTTAATTAACCCTTTCCAGCCGACGGTGGTACGGGGTTTTTCAAAATAGACGCGCATCACCAGGTAGAGGCTATCGCTGACCTCTGCGGCAAGGGCTTTAAATCGACGAGCATACTCAATAGCCATTTCAGGATCGTGAATGGAGCATGGGCCACATACGACCAGCAAGCGCGGATCGCGACCGGAAATAATATCTGAGATGGTTTTACGCGACTGGGCGATTTGCGCTTCTTGCTCCTGACTCAGCGGAAATTCAGCTTTCAGCTGCTCCGGAGTCATCAGAACCTGTTCGTCGGTAATATGTACGTTGTTCAGCGCGTCTTTTTGCATGATGGTGATCCTGTTTAGCTCGTTTGCGATAGTTGATCCTCAGCGAGGAGGAAATAACGATACCACAACAGGTAAAGATTTCAATCCACAATCCGTAAATTTTAATTTACATGGCGTTGTTTTAAGGCAAAAAATAGCCCTTACTGGTGTACATTTAAATTTACATCGCTGGATTTTCAGATCCGCTATGCTTAAAAAAACGAAGGAGCACAGGCAATGAAGCAACTCATCAGCATCTTGTTTCTATTACTTCTTAGCGGATGTCAGATAGATCCCTACACCCATGCCCCTACCTGGACTGGTACCGACTGGTATGACGCCGGGATACAAGATGCCATTTCGGGGTATGCCGTTAAAGATAATGAAACGCTTGCCGACAACTTCAATGATCCCGAAGTCGATCGTACGAAATATCTTAAGGGTTACGCCGAAGGGCAACGCAAAATCTGCCAGCAAGATTTTGTTTACGCCAGAGGTCTGACCGGGAAAACCTTTCCTCCAAGTTGTGATACGGTCGAAAATATTGACCAGTTACACGATGCCTGGATAAAAGGAGCAAACGAAGGTACTGCCTCAATAAGATTAAACTAAACAATGGCTTAAATTTTACAGCCAACTAGGATTTAACTTAAATCGCCATCAGCTTTACCCCTGGAATAATGACGACTTAGGAAAATAATGTTATTTTGTCTTAAACAATCTTGAATGTATTTCGACGCTTTACGGCAAACGCTGGTAGGTAACTATTCATGAGCTATTCTTACCGACTCATACTTCTACTGGCACTGCTCCTGACCGGGTTACCGCTGCACGCCCAAAGCGTTACAGAAGAAGCAAAATCTGTACGTGCTATGGTTTCCGGCATCGTCAGTTATACACGCTGGCCTGCACTTTCCGGGCCACCCAAACTGTGTATTTTCTCTTCATCGCGTTTTTCCAGTGTTCTGGAAGATACCAGTACTGGGGCATTACCCTATCTTCCCGTCATCATTCGTACGGAACAAGAAATATTAGTTTCGCAATGTGACGGTTTTTATTTTGGAAAAGAATCACCTACTTATCAGGTGGAATTAAAGAATAAATATCCGACTAAGGCATTGCTATTAATTGCAGAACAAAATCCCGAATGCGTTATTGGCAGCGCCTTTTGCCTCATAATTAAAGATGAAGATGTGAGATTTTCCGTAAATATGGATTCCCTTTCACGCAGCGGCGTAAGGGTCAGTCCTGACGTATTGATGCTTGCACGGAATAATAAGCATGGATAAGGGCCATTCTCCTGTAACACGCCCAACGTTTAAACGGACATTACGGCGTATCAGCATAATCAGTGTCCTGGTGACGATGACGTTGATCTGGCTGCTGCTCAGCATTTCTTCCGTGCTGGCATTAAGACAGTATGCGCAAAAGAATCTGGATCTGACTGCCGCTACCATGACCCGCACGCTTGAAGCTGCATTAGTCTTTTCTGATAGTGTTGCAGCAACTGAAACACTGGCGGCACTGGGCCAGCAAGGGCAATTTTCCGTTGCGGAAGTTCGTAATAAACACCAGAAGGTGATCGCCACCTGGCGCTATAACGCGCAAGACACCACGGAGAAGATAAGCGGACTGATCAGCCACTGGCTGTTCCCACAACCGGTCACTCAGCCTATTTTGCATAATGGCAACGTCATCGGCGAAGTACGATTGACTGCACGCGATAGCGTTATCAGCCGTTTCATCTATTTGTCGCTGGCCGTTCTTACCGGGTGCATTTTGTTGGCATCAGGCATAGCATTAATGCTCACCCGCTATTTACACAATGGCGTCGTGGAAGCCCTGCAAAATATAACCGAGGTGGTACATGATGTACGTACCAACCGTAACTTTTCGCGACGCGTTTCCGAGGAACGCATTGAGGAGTTTCATCTTTTTGCCCAGGACTTTAATAGTCTGCTGGACGAGATGGAGGAGTGGCAACTTCGGCTGCAGGCAAAGAACGCTCAACTTTTGCGTACCGCGCTACATGATCCTCTGACGGGCCTGGCAAATCGCGCCGCTTTTCGTAGCAGTATTAACGCGCTGATGAATGACGATGCCGCCCACAGCAGCTCCGCTTTGTTATTCCTTGATGGTGATAATTTTAAATTTATCAATGATACCTGGGGCCACGCTGCGGGGGATCGGGTTCTGATTGAAGTCGCTAAAAGGCTGTCCGAATTTGGCGGTAATCGACATTCGCCATACAGACTTGGCGGCGACGAGTTCGCGATGGTGCTGTATAGCGTTCATTCTGAATATGAGGTTCAGCGAATCTGCGCGGCACTGTCACAAGAGTTTAACCGACCTTTTGACCTGCATAATGGTCATCTGGCAAGCATGACACTCAGCATTGGGTTTGCGCTGACGTGGGAACATGCCTCTGCCGAAAAATTACAAGAACTTGCCGATCAAAATATGTATCAGGCTAAACATTTGCGTTCTGAACGCATTATTAAAAAATAAGGAATTACACACATGCTAAAACGTTTATTATCCCCGTTTCTTCTGCTTTTACTGATTCTGGCAGGCTGTCAGGCTCCTCAGGGAAAATTTACCCCAGAGCAAATTGCAGCCATGAAATCATACGGATTTACTGAAGCCTCAGGAGACTGGTCTCTCGGCCTGTCTGACAGCATCCTGTTTGACAAAAATGACTATAAACTCCGTCCTGAAAGTGAAAAACAGATCAAGGAAATGGCATCCAAACTGGCAGCTACCGGGCTAAATCATGCTCGCCTGGATGGTCATACTGATAACTACGGTGAAGACAGCTATAACGAAGCTCTGTCGCTCAAACGCGCGAATGTGGTTGCCGATGCCTGGGCGCAGGGCGCCAACATTCCCCGTACCAACCTGACGACTCAGGGACTCGGGAAGAAATATCCCATTGCCAGCAACCAGACATCAAAAGGTCGTGCTGAAAATCGTCGCGTGGCGGTAGTGATCACGACGCCATAATTATCCCCCAACTGGCTGCGCGCCGCGCAGTCATTCCATTGCCATAAAGAACAACAGAGCAAACGTCGGGATAAAAAAAGGGCCAGCCTTTCGGCCAGCCCTTTTCTAACAGGATGTCGCTTGCGCGAATCTTAGTTAAGACGCTCTTTGATACGAGCAGACTTACCAGTGCGCTCACGCAGGTAGTACAGTTTAGCTTTACGAACAGCACCACGACGTTTAACAGCAATGCTGTCAACTACCGGAGAGTGAGTCTGGAAGACACGCTCAACGCCTTCGCCGTTGGAAATTTTACGAACAGTGAATGCAGAGTGCAGACCGCGGTTACGAATAGCGATAACCACGCCCTCGAATGCCTGCAGACGTTTTTTGGAACCTTCAACAACCCATACTTTCACTTCCACGGTATCACCCGGACGGAAGGAAGGTACGTCCTGCTTCATCTGTTCTTGTTCAAGTTGCTTAATAATGTTGCTCATAATTTAATCTCTTATCCTGGGTAAACTGATATTGGGGGCTTACGCCTGCCCATCATGTTTATGTTGCTGTTGTGCGTGTTCCTTTTTGAACTCCGCCAGCAACCTTGCTTGCTCTTCAGTCAGAGCCAGGTTTTCCAGAAGTTCAGGTCTTCTAAGCCAGGTCCGGCCCAGCGACTGTTTCAAACGCCAGCGACGTATCTCAGCGTGGTTTCCTGACAGTAACACTGCCGGTACTTCCATCTGCTCTAACACTTCAGGTCGGGTATAGTGCGGGCAATCCAGCAATCCATCAGCAAACGAATCTTCGATTGCTGAAGCTTCATGACCCAGAACTCCCGGAATAAACCGGGAAACGGAGTCGATCAGCGTCATTGCCGGTAACTCACCACCGCTGAGTACGTAATCGCCGATTGACCATTCTTCGTCAATTTCGGTTTGAATCACGCGCTCATCTATTCCTTCATAGCGACCACATACCAGAATCAGCTTTTGATTCGTGGCCAGTTCGCTAACGCCCGCTTGATCAAGCTTGCGTCCCTGAGGTGACAAATAAATCACCTTTGCGCCTTCACCAGCCGCAGCTTTTGCTGCATGAATGGCGTCCCGTAAAGGTTGCACCATCATTAACATCCCCGGTCCGCCGCCGTACGGACGATCGTCCACGGTACGGTGCCGGTCATGAGTAAAGTCACGAGGACTCCAACTCTGGATGTTCAGCAGGCCATTTTTTACTGCCCGGCCAGTTACCCCGTAATCGGTAATTGCGCGGAACATTTCTGGAAACAGGCTAACGATACCTATAAACACAAGCCAATCCCCATAACGCCGACTTTTACCGTTTATCCGGTGGTTTAAAAACCAGGATCCCAATCTACTTCGATAGTACGAGTAGCGAGATCGACTTTCTTGATAACCTGCCCATCGAGGAACGGCACAAGACGTTCCTTGATACCAAACGCATCTTTCAGGTTTGCCTTGATGACGATGACGTCATTCGAACCGGTTTCCATCATATCGACGACTTTACCGAGATCGTAGCCTTCAGTGGTCACTACCTGGCAGCCCATAAGGTCTTTCCAGTAGTAGGAACCATCTTCCAGCGCTGGCAACTGCGAGGAATCCACGACAATTTCGCAATTAGTCAGTAGATTCGCCGAATCACGATCGTCAACGCCTTTCAGCTTGATGATCAGATCCTGATTGTGGTGCTTCCAGCTTTCCAGCTGTACTTGCTGCCACTGACCCGCCTTCTGGATAAACCAGGGCTGATAGTCAAAAATGCTTTCGGCGTCTTCAGTGGAAGAAAACACTCTGAGCCAACCACGGATACCGTAAGAAGACCCCATTTTCCCCAAAACGATGGGTTCTACAGGAGCCTGTGCGGCGAGTTGCTTGCTCATCATGACCACCGTGACAGATTAAGCTGCTTTGTTTGCTGCTTTGATCAGCGTAGCTACGCGATCAGAAATAGTCGCGCCCTGGCCAACCCAGTGAGCGATGCGATCCAGATCCAGGCGAGTGCCTTCTTCTTTTTCGCTAGCGATTGGGTTAAAGAAGCCAACGCGCTCGATGAAGCGACCGTTGCGTGCATTACGGCTGTCGGTAACAACAACCTGGTAGAACGGACGCTTTTTAGCGCCGTGACGAGCTAAACGAATAGTAACCATAACATCCTCTTGTGTGAATAAAACACCCAGGCCCCATCGAGGAACGGAGCCCGGGTGTCATATTAAAAGCCCGAAAATTTTACTGATTTCTGGGAAAAAAGCAATCAACATGTGATGAAGCTTTATACCAGGGCGTTACCGTTGCAGCCAGTTTGGCGTCGGCGTGCGCGCAGAAAGCGGAGCGTACACGCAGTACGTGAGCATTTCGAGCACACTCCGGCGTCAAAATGGCAAATAAGGTAGCCCGATATATTTATCTACCGGGGAAGCCGGGCGGCATCATCCCCTTCATACCACGCATCATCTTCGCCATACCGCCCTTCTTCATTTTCTTCATCATGCGCTGCATGTCGTCGAACTGTTTCAGAAGGCGGTTTACGTCCTGTACCTGCATACCGCAACCGGCAGCGATACGACGTTTACGGGAACCTTTGATAATTTCCGGCTTAGCGCGTTCTTTCATCGTCATCGAATTGATGATGGCTTCCATACGCACCAGAACTTTATCGTCCATCTGCGATTTCACATTGTCAGGGATCTGACCCATGCCCGGCAGCTTGCCCATCAGGCTTGCCATACCGCCCATGTTTTTCATCTGGTTGAGCTGTTCAAGGAAATCGTTGAGATCGAAGCCATCGCCTTTTTTCAGCTTGCTGGCTAATTTTTCTGCCTGCGCGCGGTCAACCTTGCTTTCGATATCTTCGATCAGTGACAGCACGTCGCCCATGCCGAGAATACGCGAAGCAATCCTGTCCGGGTGGAACGGCTCCAGCGCATCGGTTTTCTCGCCGACGCCGAGGAATTTAATTGGCTTACCGGTAATATGACGAATAGAAAGCGCCGCACCGCCACGGGCATCACCATCAACTTTTGTCAGTACTACGCCGGTTAACGGTAGCGCTTCGTTAAAGGCTTTTGCGGTATTCGCGGCATCCTGACCGGTCATGGCGTCGACCACAAACAGCGTTTCTACCGGTTTGATAGAAGCGTGGACCTGTTTGATTTCGTCCATCATCGCTTCGTCAACGTGCAGACGACCGGCGGTATCCACCAGCAGCACGTCATAGAATTTGAGTTTGGCTTCTTTCAGCGCGGCGTTAACGATATCGACCGGCTTCTGGCCAACATCCGACGGGAAGAAGTCCACGCCGACCTGCTCGGCCAGAGTTTCCAACTGTTTGATCGCCGCCGGGCGATAAACGTCCGCGGAGACCACCAGCACTTTTTTCTTGTGCTTCTCGCGCAGGAATTTACCCAGCTTACCGACGCTGGTCGTTTTACCCGCACCCTGCAGGCCCGCCATAAGCACCACGGCTGGCGGCTGTGCAGCCAGATTCAGGGTCTGGTTTTCTTCGCCCATTGCCGCAACCAGTTCGTTACGGACAATCTTGACGAATTCCTGACCCGGCGTCAGGCTTTTGTTAACTTCATGACCAACCGCTTTCTCTTTTACGCGATTGATAAACTCACGCACTACCGGCAGCGCTACGTCAGCCTCCAGCAGCGCCATGCGCACTTCGCGCAGCGTCTCTTTAACGTTGTCTTCAGTAAGGCGTCCACGGCCACTGATATTGCGCAGCGTGCGCGACAAACGATCGGTTAAATTATCAAACATTGTCTCTCGCCTGGGGTGGAAACGGTCGGTCGCGACAGCGACACATCAACAGAAATTTGTCGCAGTATAACATGAAGCCGCCTTTGTTGTTATGCAACGGTTGGAGCAGCGGTCACGTAACGCTATACTGCTTTTCTTTATCACTGGCCAACTGTCGACACCTATATGCCCGTTTTTGCTCTGCTCGCCCTTGTCGCCTACTCAGTCAGCCTCGCGCTGATTATTCCCGCTCTGCTGCAAAAAAACAGCGGCTGGCGGCGTATGGCTATTCTCTCTGCGGTTGTCGCGCTGGTAAGCCATGCTATCGCCCTGGAAGCGCGTATTCTGCCCGGCGGTGAAAGCGGACAAAACCTGAGTCTGTTGAACGTCGGCTCGCTGGTGAGCCTGATGATCTGTACGGTAATGACCATTGTCGCTTCCCGCAATCGAGGCTGGCTATTGCTGCCCATTGTCTACGCCTTTGCGCTGATAAACCTGGCCTTCGCCACGTTTATGCCTAACGAGTTCATCACCCATCTCGAAGCTACGCCGGGCATGATGATCCATATCGGGCTTTCGCTTTTCGCTTACGCCACGCTGATTATCGCCGCACTCTATGCGCTACAGCTTGCGTGGATTGACTACCAACTGAAAAACAAAAAACTGGCTTTCAGCAATGAGATGCCGCCGCTGATGAGTATTGAGCGGAAAATGTTTCATATCACCCAAATTGGCGTGGTTCTGCTGACACTCACCCTGTGCACAGGCCTGTTTTACATGCATAACCTGTTCAGTACCGAGAACATTGATAAAGCCGTTCTCTCTATCGTGGCATGGTTTGTCTATATCGTTCTGTTGTGGGGGCATTACCATGAAGGTTGGCGCGGACGTCGCGTCGTATGGTTTAACGTCGCAGGCGCAGGCATTCTGACACTGGCCTATTTCGGCAGTCGTATCCTGCAGCAGTTCGTGAGTTAAATCTTTAAGGAATCCTACGTGGAACACATCTCCACCACCACGCTCATTGTCACGCTCCTCATCATGGTGGTCATTTCCGCCTATTTTTCCGGTTCTGAAACCGGAATGATGACCCTGAATCGCTATCGTCTACGTCATCGGGCCAAGCAGGGAAATCGACAGGCAAAACGCGTTGAAAAATTACTTCGCAAGCCAGATCGCCTGATAAGCCTGGTGCTCATCGGCAATAATCTGGTGAATATTCTGGCTTCCGCGCTCGGTACTATTGTCGGAATGCGCCTGTATGGCGATGCGGGCGTCGCCATTGCCACTGGGGTACTGACGTTTGTGGTACTGGTTTTTGCCGAAGTCCTGCCAAAGACCATTGCCGCACTATATCCGGAAAAAGTCGCCTATCCGAGCAGTGTCCTACTGGCTCCCCTGCAGATTCTGATGATGCCGTTGGTATGGCTACTCAACACCATCACGCGGCTGCTGATGCGCATGATGGGCATCAAAACGGATATCGTAGTGAGCGGTTCGCTGAGTAAAGATGAACTGCGAACGCTGGTGAATGAATCGCGCTCGCAAATCTCACGCCGTAACCAGGATATGCTGCTGTCAGTGCTGGATCTGGAAAAAGTCAGCGTCGATGACATCATGATCCCGCGTAATGAAATTATCGGCATTGATATTAACGATGACTGGAAATCAATCGTGCGTCAGCTTTCGCACTCTCCGCACGGTCGTATTGTGCTGTATCGTGACTCGCTCGACGACGCCATCAGCATGCTGCGCGTGCGTGAAGCCTGGCGATTGATGGCCGAGAAAAAAGAGTTCACCAAAGAGACCATGTTACGCGCCGCCGACGAAATTTATTACGTCCCGGAAGGCACCCCTCTCAGCACCCAGCTCATTAAATTTCAGCGCAATAAGAAGAAAGTGGGCCTGGTCGTCAATGAATATGGTGATATTCAGGGACTGGTTACGGTCGAGGATATCCTGGAAGAGATTGTTGGTGACTTCACGACCTCAATGTCACCGACGCTTGCCGAAGAAGTCACGCCGCAGAATGACGGTTCGGTGATCATTGACGGTAGCGCCAACGTTCGTGAAATCAATAAGGCGTTTAACTGGCACCTGCCGGAGGATGATGCACGTACCGTGAACGGTATTATTCTTGAAGCGCTGGAAGAGATCCCGGTTGCCGGAACACGTGTGCGTATTGGGCAGTACGATATCGATATTCTCGACGTGCAGGACAATATGATTAAACAGGTGCAGGTGTTGCCCGTCAAACCGCTGCGGGAAAGCGTATCGGACCAGTGAGAGTAATCCAGACCGGGTAGCGCATCAGCATTACCCGGTCTGAGGCTGATTAGCCTTTGGCTTTCGCCACAGAGACCATCGCCGCACGGATGGTACGTCCGTTCAGGGTATAGCCTTTCTGCATAACCATCAGCACATTACCGGCAGCAACGTCATCAGACTCTACCATGGCAATCGCCTGATGCACGTTCGGGTCCATCGGCACGTCGATATCCGCAACCACCTGTACGCCAAACTTCGCCACAACATCCAGCATTGACTTACGGGTCAGCTCAATACCTTCAACCATAGCCGCCATAGCGTCATTGTCTTTGTCCGCAACTTCCAGCGCACGGTCCAGGCTATCCAGCACCGGCAGCAGCTCGTTGACGAATTTTTCCAGTGCAAACTTATGCGCTTTTTCTACGTCCAGTTCGGTACGACGACGCAGGTTTTCCATTTCCGCTTTGATACGCAACACGCTGTCGCGCTCGCGAGTTTCGGCTTCAGCAAGCTGAGCTTCCAGATTCGCAATTTTTTCATCGCGCGGATCCACCTGTTCAGCAGAAGCGTCTGATTCAACCGCCTCAACTTCTTCGTGCTGATCCATGATAATTTCTTCCGGGGCTTGCCCCTCAGGCGTTTTCTGTTCTTTACTACTCATGAATTTCTCCGCGTTTTTTTCGCATTCATCTCGCTAACCTGGATTATTATGGGGATAAGATTCAGGGTTTCAAGGGAAGTACTCACATTGTCACTAATCTTCGTTACAAGGACCTCGAGAAAATGAACAAACATTTCAAGTGTATTGGCATTGTGGGGCATCCACGTCACCCCACTGCACTGACCACACATGAAATGCTCTACCGTTGGCTGTGCGCCAAAGGTTATGAGGTTATCGTTGAGCAACAAATCGCCCACGAGCTGCAGCTGAAAAATGTGAAAACCGGTACGCTCGCAGAGATTGGCCAGCAGGCAGACCTCGCCGTGGTTGTCGGTGGCGACGGCAATATGCTGGGTGCCGCACGCACCCTGGCACGTTATGACATCAAGGTTATTGGCATTAACCGTGGCAACCTCGGTTTCCTGACCGACCTTGACCCAGACAATGCACAACAACAGTTAGCTGACGTGCTGGAAGGCCACTACATCAGCGAAAAGCGCTTTTTACTCGAAGCCCAGGTATGCCAACTGGACTGCCAGAAGCGTATTAGCACTGCGATCAATGAAGTCGTGTTGCACCCCGGAAAAGTGGCGCACATGATTGAATTTGAAGTCTATATCGATGAAATTTTTGCCTTCTCCCAGCGTTCGGACGGCTTGATTATTTCCACTCCGACCGGCTCTACCGCCTACTCACTCTCTGCCGGAGGCCCGATACTGACGCCTTCGCTGGATGCCATTACGCTAGTCCCGATGTTCCCGCATACGCTCTCCGCACGACCGCTGGTGATCAACAGTAGCAGCACCATTCGCCTGCGCTTCTCTCATCGCCGTAACGATCTGGAAATCAGCTGTGACAGCCAGATCGCCCTGCCTATACAGGAAGGTGAAGACGTATTAATTCGCCGCTGTGATTATCATCTGAACCTGATACACCCAAAAGATTACAGCTATTTCAACACATTAAGCACAAAGCTAGGCTGGTCAAAAAAATTATTCTAATTTAACGCCAACCTCTTTACTGTATAAAAAACCAGTTTATACTGTATGTAATTACAGTTATGGTTTTTCATACAGGAAAACAGCTATGTTGGCACAACTGACCATCAGCAATTTTGCTATCGTTCGTGAACTTGAGATCGATTTCCAGAACGGAATGACCGTTATTACCGGTGAAACCGGTGCGGGTAAGTCCATTGCCATTGATGCTCTCGGTTTGTGCCTGGGCGGACGCGCAGACGCCGACATGGTACGTGCAGGCGCCACGCGAGCCGACCTCTGCGCCCGCTTCGCCTTAAAAGACACCCCCGCGGCCCTGCGCTGGCTGGAAGAAAACCAGCTTGAGGAAGGCCGTGAGTGTTTGCTACGTCGCGTTATCAGCAGCGACGGACGTTCACGTGGCTTCATTAACGGCACTGCCGTACCGCTGTCACAGCTGCGCGAGTTAGGCCAGTTGCTTATTCAAATCCACGGTCAGCATGCGCATCAGCTCCTGACAAAATCAGAACACCAAAAATCCCTGCTTGATGGCTACGCCAATGAAGCGTCCCTGACTCAGGAAATGGCTGCGCGCTACCAACTGTGGCACCAAAGCTGCCGTGATCTGGCACATCATCAACAACAGAGTCAGGAACGCGCAGCCCGGGCAGAGCTATTGCAATACCAGTTAAAAGAACTGAACGAATTTAACCCACAACCGGGCGAGTTTGAGCAAATTGATGAAGAGTACAAGCGTTTGGCTAACAGCGGGCAATTGCTCACCACCAGCCAACAAGCACTGGCTATCATGGCAGACGGTGAAGACGTTAATCTGCAAAGCCAGCTGTACACGGCAAAACAGTTGGTTAGTGAACTGGCAGGAATGGACGGTAAGCTCTCCGGTATTCTGGACATGCTGGAAGAGGCCACTATCCAGCTCAGCGAAGCCAGCGACGAGCTGCGCCACTATTGCGATCGTCTGGATTTAGACCCTAACCGTTTGTTCGAACTTGAGCAGCGTATTTCCAGACAAATTTCATTGGCGCGAAAGCATCATGTTGCCCCTGAAGCGCTGCCACAGTTCTATCAGTCATTGCTGGATGAACAACAGCAGTTAGACGATCAGGCCGACTCTCTCGAAACCTTAACCCTGGCGGTGAACAATCACCACCAGCAGGCACTGGAAACGGCAAAAATGCTGCACCAACAGCGCCAGCATTATGCTCAGGAGCTGGGACAACTTATTACAGAGAGCATGCATACTCTCTCAATGCCGCACGGTGTCTTTTGCATTGATGTGAAATTTGAGGAACATCATTTGAGCTCAGAGGGTGCCGATCGCGTAGAGTTCAAAGTGACCACTAACCCAGGCCAGCCGTTGCAGCCGATTGCGAAAGTCGCTTCCGGTGGGGAACTGTCGCGCATTGCGCTGGCTATTCAGGTTATTACCGCACGTAAAATGGAAACACCGGCGCTGATTTTCGATGAAGTGGATGTCGGTATCAGCGGCCCGACTGCTGCGGTGGTGGGAAAAATGCTGCGTCAGTTGGGCGAGTCAACCCAGGTAATGTGTGTTACTCACCTGCCGCAGGTTGCAGGCTGTGGCCATCAACATTTCTATGTCAGCAAAGAAACAGATGGCGCGATGACCGAAACACACATGCAGCCGCTGGATAAACGCGCTCGCCTGCAGGAATTAGCCCGCCTGCTTGGCGGTAGCGAAGTAACTCGCAATACCCTCGCAAATGCAAAAGAACTGCTGGCGGCATAAACTTTTTTACCTTGTTAAGGTCTGAGTTCAACATAAAATCGCCGACCGACCCGACAGCAAAAGGTTTTAAAGTGGTGAAAGGTCTATTATCATCGGCATATTACATATGAGCCGCGTACTGCTCGGGCCCGAAAAGGAATCAAATCACTATGCGCTGTAAAACGCTGACTGCTGCTGCAGCAGTACTACTGATGTTGACTGCAGGCTGTTCCACTCTGGAGCGAGTGGTTTACCGCCCTGACATCAACCAGGGAAATTATCTGACACCTACCGATGTCGCCAAAGTGCGCACGGGTATGACGCAACAGCAGGTTGCTTATGCTCTGGGTACACCAATGATGTCCGATCCTTTTGGCACTAACACCTGGTTTTATGTGTTCCGTCAGCAACCTGGTCATGAAGGCGTAACCCAGCAAACACTGACGCTGACTTTTAATAGCAGCGGCGTTTTGACGAACATTGATAACAAACCTGCGTTGACCGACAACAAGTAGGATTAACAGATCCAAAAAAGGTGCTCAATGAGCACCTTTTTTATTGTCTGCTATTTTTTAGCGGATTTCTCTGCTCGCTGTCTGCGCAGCTCTTTCGGATCAGCAATCAGTGGCCGGTATATTTCCACCCTATCACCGTCCTGCAGAACATCAGCAAGCTTTACCGGACGGCTGTATATCCCGACTTTATTTTTGCTGAGATCGATATCGGTACGTAATTCCAGCAGCCCGGAAGCGCGGATAGCCTCTTCCACCGTAGCACCCTGTTGCAGCGTTACACGCTGTAGATACTGTTTCTCGGGCAGCGCATACGCCACTTCAACGACAATTTTAGCCGACGCTGACACTGTAAACCTCTTTCGCGCGAACCGTGAAGGCCTGCACCATGTTTGAAGCCAGTTCTTTAAAGATACGACCAAACGCCAGCTCGATTAACTTATTGGTAAACTCAAAATCGAGATGAAATTCAATACGACATGCTTCATGACTCAGTGGCGTAAACTTCCATCCGCCAATGAGTTTCTTGAACGGGCCGTCGACCAGATGCATCAGGATGCTCTGGTTACTGGTCAATTGATTGCGCGTGGTGAACGTTTTGCTAATCCCTGCTTTCGAGACATCCACAGCCGCGGTCATCTGTCCCGGAGTTGACTCCAGCACACGGCTACCGGTGCAACCCGGTAAAAACTGGGGATAGGATTTAACATCATTCACTAGCTGATACATCTGTTCCGCACTGTAAGGTACTAAAGCGGTCCGGCTAATCTGAGGCATAACAATTTCCATCAATATCAATCACACAAATAATACCATTTATCCCCCGCTAAAAAAAACGCTATAGCCTAACTCGTGCTAAGATAGCGCCTTGCGCCCCGCTGGATGAAATGGGGTGTTTTTCGATTCCAGATTACCTATACTGAGCGGCATTATGACGAAGAAAAAAGCACACAAACCTGGCTCAGCCACAATCGCGCTTAACAAGCGCGCACGACACGAATACTTTATTGAAGAAGAGTTCGAAGCAGGGCTCGCTCTGCAAGGTTGGGAAGTCAAATCTCTACGCGCAGGTAAAGCTAACATCGGCGATAGCTATGTCATCCTTAAAGACGGCGAAGCCTTCCTGTTTGGCGCCAACTTCACGCCAATGGCTGTTGCCTCAACGCATGTGGTATGTGATCCCACCCGTACCCGTAAGCTGTTGTTAAACCAGCGTGAACTCGACTCCCTGTATGGTCGTATGAATCGTGACGGTTATACCGTCGTTGCGCTTTCACTGTACTGGAAAAATGCCTGGTGCAAAGTGAAAATTGGCGTCGCAAAAGGTAAGAAACAGCACGACAAGCGCTCCGATGTGAAAGAACGCGAATGGCAGTTAGATAAAGCGCGTATTATGAAAAATGCTGGTCGCTAAACGCCACTCCCCTGTGACCAGTCTCTCATCCTGAGACTGGTTCTTATTTTTTAGTTATTGAAACCATCTAATACATTCATCAAATTTATGGTTTATTTGTGCTGAATCGTTCAGGTATGAAATAAACTCCCATGGCATTACCGTAGCGACCCATAGTCTAATAAAATAAAACTTCAAGACCATATCGCCTATATTTAGACTTATTTTATAACACTATTATTACTGTTGTTTATTATATTACCCTCATTTTAATTGAAATAAAAACCATTAAAATACAACAAGTTAACCAAAACCACATCATTAAATACACACCGGAAAGTATCCTTTTCAATTAGCCAAATATATTTTTAATATGGATAAGTTGCAGAATACTTTCTTTCTGACTATATCATCTAATACGAAAGAACTATTCAGTCGGCAGGTCCCGAACGTATTTACTAAGTAAACGAACATCTGCATGACCTAATCAATGTCATTACATGTGTAAATTCATCTTTATGATGAACTGGGCCCCTGTCTGCTCATTTTCCCAGCGCGCTGTTGCGGATTAATACTCCCGACATGCCATCAGGAGTGAACATATGCGTCTACTCGCCGTTGTATCAAAATTAACTGGCGTTTCCACAAATGTTGAATCCTCTGAAGTTACGCTCAGTTCACCTTCTATCGTGAAACTGTCGGTGTCGCGTGAGGAGGTGAGTCAACTGACACGCGTGAATCAGGATCTGGTTGTCACACTCCGCTCGGGTGAAACCATCACCATTAAGAACTTCTACGTGGGAAAAGGTGATGCGCAAAACCAGCTTGTTCTGGAAGACAGTAATGGCGCGCTGTGGTGGGTTCAGGATACTGATGGGGCATTCCATTTCCAGCATCTGGACGATCTCACTCCGCTAATGACTGCCGAGGGAAGCCATGAAGGCGGTGCCGTCTGGCCGTGGGTTCTTGGTGGGATCGCGGTTGCTGGCGGAATTGGCCTTGCTGCAGGTGGCGGCGGTGGAGGTGGCGGCGGTGGGAGCGATAACAACGCCGGAAACGGTAATGGCAACGGCAACGGTAACGGTAACGGCAATGGTGGTGGCAACGGTAATGGCGATGGCGATGGCGATGGTGGCGATCCGCCAACGACAACACCTAACGCACCAGATGTGCCGGTTATTACCAGCGTAATCGATGACCAGGAGCTGATTACTGGTCCTGTTAATCAGCAGGAATCCACCAACGATAATACGCCCACTCTGCAAGGCACCGGTCCCGCTAATGCCACATTGCATATTTTTGATAACGGCGTCGAAATAGGCCAGGTCACTATCGATGCCAACGGCAACTGGTCGTTTACGCCATCATCTCCGCTCGCAGAAGGTAACCACCAGTTTACCGTCAGTGCATCAGACGGTACAGGCAGCAGCGGCATGTCGGACAGTTGGGAGATTATTGTCGATACGCTTGCCCCCGACGCCCCTGTGGTCACAGAAGTAACTGACGATTCCGGTTCCATTAAAGGCTTGATCGGTAATAACGGCATAACCGACGATGCCACGCCAACGCTCACAGGCACTGGCGAAGCCGGTTCTTACATCAGCATTTCTGATAACGGCATTCTGATTGGTATGGTCCAGGTGGATGATAATGGTAACTGGACGTTTACACCGGACACACCGCTTAGCGACGGTGTTCACAATCTGACGCTGACGCAAACTGACGATGCGGGTAACGTGAGCACGGAAACGAGCGTACCTACATTCACCGTCGATACAACCCCGCCTGAAGGCGCGGTCATTTCCTCCGTTAATCCGGAAGGCACTGAGGTAACCGGTAGTGCAGAGGTGGGAAGCCAGGTCATTATCATCGGTAGTAATAATCAGGTTTTGGGTTCAACCACGGTCGGCCAAACCGGCAATTTCGTCATCGCGATTTCACCTTCACAGACGCACGGTGAAGCGCTAATCGCGAAGATTCAGGACCAGGCAGGCAACGTCGGGCCAGACACGTCCTTCAATGCCACCAACTCTGGCTACCCTGGCGTTCCCGTTATCGTCAGCATTGTGGATGATGTTGACCCCTCAACCGGGCCATTGAGCAACAATCAGGCGACCAACGATCCTACGCCTACGATCTCGGGTACCGCAGACGCCAACAGCACGGTGACTATTTACGACAACGGCACAATTATCGACAGCGTACTGGCTGACGGTAACGGTAACTGGACATGGACTTCCAGCTCCCCGTTATCAGATGAGCTACACGCCTTCACCGCCACCGCGACAAACCAGTCAGGTACAGGAGGCATGTCACCAGCGTTCAATATCAACATCGACACCCAGCCACCGTCGCCACCTGATGATCTCAACGTATCTGCGGATGGGACTGTCGTCACTGGAACGACCGATCCAGGCAATACCGTGGTTATCACCGGCAGTGGCGGAACTCAGATCGGTAGCGGCGTCGCCGGGCCAGACGGCTCATTTACCATCACAATTAACCCACCACAGACCAATGGCGAAACCATTGAAGCCATCGCAACCGATCCGGCAGGAAACCCAAGCCTGCCAGAAACGGCGCTTGCACCAGACATTACCGCGCCACTGCCCCCAACAAACCTGCTAGTTAATGGCACTGGCGACCAGGTCACCGGCAAGGCCGAACCCAACAGTACGGTCAATATTCTGGATCCAGATGGCAATATCATTGGTACGGCAACTGCCGATACGGATGGGGATTTCACCGCAACGCTGGTTCCGCCACAAACCAACGGAGAACATCTTGTCGCCAACGCGACGGATGCGGCAGGCAATACCAGCGGTAACACCCCGCTCACCGCCCCGGATACCACGGCGCCTGATGCGCCAACCGGCGTTACTGTCGCCGGAGACGGCGGTTCTGTGAGTGGACATGCCGAAGCGGGAAGCACTATCACCGTCAAAGACAGCAACGGTAGCCCGATTGGCACAGGTCAGGCTGACAGCGGCGGCAACTTCACGGTGTCGATTACGCCGCTGCAAAAGAACGGCGAAACGGTAAATGTCACCGCAACGGACAGCAGTAATAACGAGAGTCAGCCTACTTCCGCATTGGCTCCGGATATTACCGCCCCCGGCACCCCTATCATTACCGCCGTGACGGATGACCAGCCGATGTACCAGGGCCCTCTCGATAACGGCGACGTCACCAACGATAGCAAACCTAAACTGGAAGGCACCGCCGAAGCGGGTTCTCAGGTCAAAATTTACGATAACGGAACCCTGCTTACGACCATTACCGCTGATATCAACGGCAACTGGAACTATACGCCCACCTCGGCATTGGGCCAGGGGGCACACGTATTTACAGTGACGGCAACCGATGCCGCCAACAACACCAGCGGCGCGGCAAGTTGGAAAATCATTGTCGATACCATCGCGCCAACAGTGCCAGTCATAACGCTGGTTAACGCTGATGTTGGCAGCAGCGCCGGTAACGTCACGAGCAATGCCTGGATTACCAACGACAACACGCCAACCCTCTCAGGTACCGGTGAGCCTGTACGATGGCAGTCTGCTGATGACGGTGATGCTTATCGACAGCTCGGGGACCTGGAGCTATACCGTTCCAACTAATCTGGCGCTCAACGATCGCATCCACCAGTTTACGGTATCAGCAACAGATGCAGCCGGTAACGTGATTACCTCGCCCATCGTAGTCAGCGTTACCGTGGATACCCAAGCACCTGGGACCCCCGTGATTTTGACCGCAACCGACGACGTCGGGAATGCACCAACCGATCTGCCCACTGGTAGCCGTTCAAACGATACCCTGCCGCTGCTGAAGGGGACCGGGACCGTCGACTCCACCATCACTATCTATGACGGCGCCACACTTATTGGAACCGCAACGGTCGTGTCCGGGGGCACCTGGAGTTTCCAGATCACTCAGCCGCTTAGTGAAGGCCCACATACATTATCTGCTATCGCAACAGATGCAGCGGGTAACGCCAGCAATGCCGGAAATTTCACGCTGACCATTGATACCACACCTCCAGCGGCCCCGGTCATCACTACAGTAGAAGGCCTGATTGGCAGCACCACTCAGGAACTCACTAACGGCGGCAGCACCAAGAGCCTCGCCCCCACGCTATCTGGCACTGGTGAAGCAGGGGCGACAATCACCATTTTTGACAATAACGCCTCTATTGGCACCACCATCGTTCAGCCAAATGGAACCTGGACATTTACCCCAAATCCCGTGCTTGCAGATGGCCCGCACAAATTCACCGCCGCAGCGACAGACATTGCAGGCAACACGGGGATCCCGTCAGCTGGCTTTACGCTGACGATAGATAATGTTGCTCCGGGGCAGCCCGCACCTCCTACCATTACGGATGATGTAAATCCGATCACGGGAGTCATCACGAACGGCATCACCAACGACACCACACCGACCTTTAGCGGCACGGGAAACGTTGGAGACCGTATTTCTATTTACCTTGATGGTAATACCACGCCACTCGGTACCACGACGGTTGGCGCAGACGGCACCTGGAGCTTTACACCCACCACGCCTATTAATCCAGACACTTATCAGGTTACCGTTACCGCAACCGATCGGGCAGGTAACATCAGCCAACCGTCGACCGCCATCCCACTGAACATTGATATTACGCCTCCCGCAACGCCCGCGATCGAGGCGGCAAATGACAACGCAGGCATTATTCAGGGAGATATCGCAGCAAACGGCACAACCGACGACAGCACGCCAACCGTGCGCGGAACCGGAGAAAGCGGCTCGATCATTACGCTGTATAACGGCACTACCGTCATCGGCACCACTACCGTGGTGAATGGTTTGTGGAGCATCACGCCGACGACCCCACTGCCCAATGGCACCTACATGCTGACGGCAGTCGCCACCGATGCCGCAGGCAACCCCAGCGACATCTCAAACAGCATTTCGTTTACGGTGAATTCGACACCGTTGGTCGTTAGCAATATTGAAGACGACCAGGGTGTCTTCATCGGCTCACTAAGCAACGGTAGCGTAACGGACGATACTTCTCCAACAATCAGCGGAAGCGGAATTGCAGGCAGTACTGTTTACATCTATGACAATGGTCTTCCTGACGCCATTGCAATTGTTCAGGTCGGTGTTGACGGCACGTGGAGTGTCAGCGTGCCACTTAGTGAAGGCGTGAATAATCTCACTTTTATCGCAAAAGACAGCAATGGAAACAATATCTCCGCTGCAACGCCAGTAACGTTAAACCTTGATACTAATGCCCCAAATGCACCATTGATTACGACTATTACCCCTGATGGAACAAACGTCAGCGGAACAGCAGAACCCGGAAGTACTGTTATTATCTCGAAGGGCGCTACGGTATTAGGCAGCGCAATCGCTGATGCCTTGACAGGGCAATTTACGGTCACACTCTCTCCAGCACAGACCTCAGGTGCTTTGCTAACAGCTATCGCGCAGGATCCCGCGGGTAATCAAAGCGTTGAAACTTCATTTACGGCATCAAACTCGGGGCAACCTATTCCACCCACTCTTGAAATCTTTGACGACTTCGCCCCCACTATTGGCATCATTGCAAACGGAAAAACCACCAATGACACGCAGCCAACCTTACAAGGCGTGGCAACAGCAGGAGCTGATGTAAATATCTACCAAAACGGGATCCTACTGATCACCGTCCCGGCTGACGCGAATAGCGGAGCCTGGAGCTACACTCTCCCCAGCGCGCTGGCGGACGGCACTACCTGGAGCTACGCTGTGTCGCAAACGGTGGGAAGTGACACCAGCGGCAAGTCGCCAAACTATGTCATTACTATCGATACCACCGCGCCGCTCGCACCAAGCATCACCGCAGTTACTGATGACGTGGCTCCGGTGACGGGCAACGTCGGTAGTGGGCAAAGCACCAACGACACGCGTCCAACACTGAGTGGTACTGGCGAAATTGGAGCGACTATTACGGTTTATGACGGCGACGTGTCCGTCGGTACCACGACCGTTAACAGCAGCGGAAACTGGAGCTTTACCCCGCAAAATGCCCTGAACGATGGCCCTCACACCTTCACAGTACGCGCCAGCGACGCCGCTGGGAACCAGGGGGACGCATCTGCACCCTACCCGATAACGGTTGATACGGGCCTGCCTGGTGCGCCAGTTATTGTGTCAGTAACCGACGATGTAGGTGGAACAACCACGCTCATTTCCGGGCAGACAACCAACGATAATACGCCAACCCTGGCAGGTACCACCGAAGCTAATAGCGTGGTCACCATCCGCGATAACGGCACGGTGATTGGCACAACCACCAGCGACGGAAGCGGCAACTGGAGCTTTACGCCTTCTCCGGGGCTCGGCGAGGGCAATCACGCGTTGACCGCCACGGTCACGGACGCTGCTGGTAACGTTAGCCCGGCAACCGCGCCATTCTCGCTGTTGGTCGACACACTCCCGCCAGCAGTACCAACGATTGTGTCAGTCATCGACGATCAGCCGGGAAGCACGCTGTTGACCAACGGCCAACTGACCAATGATGCCCAACCAACACTAAGTGGCACGACCGAAGCTAATGCCATTGTCACCATTCGTAGTAACGGTACTATCATTGGCACCGCAAATGCTGATGGAGCCGGTAGCTGGAGCTTCACCCCAACAAACGCGCTGGCGCAGGGGGAAAATATCTTTACGGTGACCGCGACGGATGCGGCAGGCAACACCAGCGGAGCCTCTGCCTCATTCACCGTTTTGGTCGATTCAGTTGCCCCGTCTGCACCAGTAATTCTGACCGTTCAGGACAATACCGCGCCGACAACCGGGCCAATCTCCAACGGGCAAATCAGTAACGAAAGTCGCCCGGCGCTCAGTGGTACCGGTGAAGTTGGCGCGACCATTACCGTCCTGAGCGATGGTCAGCCCATTGGCACCACCATCGTCGGCGCAGGCGGAACCTGGAATTTTACGCCCTCAACGGCATTGGGTAACGGCCTGCATACTCTGACCGTCACGGCGACAGATAGCGCAGGCAATACCAGTCTGCCTTCAGGCGGCTTTACCTACACCGTCGACACACAAGCACCGACAGCACCAGTGATTACTCAGGTTGCAGATGATGTCGGCCCGCTGATCGGTAATCTGAACAACGGCCAGGCGACAAACGATGCACGCCCTACCCTCAGCGGCACGGCAGAGGCCAATTCAACGGTTAAAATTTACGACAACGGCACGCTGATCGATACTGTTTCGGCAGACGGGGGCGGTGCATGGATTTTCACGCCGGGAACAGCGCTGAGCAACGGCAACCACACGCTGACGGTGACAGCAACCGACGCAGCCGGAAACGTTAGCTCAACGTCCGCTGGATTTAACATCGTTGTTGATACCGTCGTCCCGCTTGCGCCAACGATTATCCAGGCGTTTGATGACGTGCTTCCGGGAACCGGAACGCTGTCGAATGGAGCCTTTACCAACGACACCCGCCCCGTACTCAACGGCTCAGCGGAAGCCGGTGCCCGGGTAGCCATCTACGATAATGGCACGCTGCTGGCGACGGTGACAGCGACGATAGACGGCACCTGGGAATATCTGCCTGCCACACTGGGCAACGGTCAGCATGTGTTTACCGCTACCGCCACCGATGCCGCCGGGAACGTAAGCCCCATCTCAGGCGGGTTTACTCTTAATGTCGACACCATTGCGCCTTCCGTCCCGCTGCTGGTCTCTGTGGTGGATGATATCGCAGGCGGCGTGTTCAATGCGGCGCTCAGCAACGGACAGTTGACCAACGATGCGCGCCCGACGCTGAACGGCACCGCCGAGGCAGGCAGCACCGTCAGCATCTATGACGGGAGCACCCTGTTGGGTACCGCGCTGGTGCAAAGCAATAACAGTTGGTCGTTTACCCCAACCACGCCGCTGGCGAATGGATCGCACACCTTCACCGTCACCGCCACCGATGCAGCGGGCAACATTAGCGGCGCAACGGCAGGCTTTAGCGTAGTGGTCGACACCGCGGCGCCAGCGCAGCCTTCGATCAGCAGCATTATTGACGATGTCGGACCAAACACCGGGCCGATTGGCAGCAATCAGCCGACCAACGACGCACGCCCAACGTTAAACGGCATCACTGAAGCCAACGCGCGGGTTGATATTTATGATAACGGCAGCTTTGTCACCAGCGTAACGGCGGATGGCAGCGGTAACTGGAGCTACACCCCGGCCACTGCGCTGGCACAAGGTACCCACTCGTTTACCATCACCGCAACGGACAGCGCGGGTAATACCAGTGGCATATCGTCTGCGGCAGCGATCGTGGTCGATACCGTCGCCCCGGGCATCCCAACCGGGTTGGCGGTAAACGCCAACGGCACCGCACTCACCGGCGTTGCCGAGCCAAACAGCACGGTCATTATTACCTCCAGCGGCGGAACGGTGCTCGGTACGGCAACTGCCAACGCCTCCGGTAATTTCACCTTCACGCTGAACCCTCCGCAAATCAGTGGGCAAACGCTGCTGGTCAGCGCACAGGATGCCGCAGGCAACATCGGCACGCCGGGTAACGTGCTGGCACCGTTTACCGGAGTTCCACCAGCGCCAATTATTTCCAGCGTATTTGACGACGTGGGCACGATTACAGGTCTGGTCGCGGCAGGCAAAACCACCAATGATACCCTGCCAACGCTCAGCGGAACGGCGCAGGCTAACGCCATCATCAATCTGTACAACAACGGCGTACTCATGGGCAGCACGACCGCAGACGGTAACGGGCTTTGGAGCTTTACGCCATCCGGCGCGCTCAGTGAAGGTAACCACGCGTTTACCGCCACGGCAACAAACGCCAACGGCGTAAGCGGGGTGTCCGGCTCGTTCAGCGTGATTGTGGATACCACGCCGCCGACCGCGCCAACGATACTGATCAGTGCCGATGGCGGTACCATCAGCGGCGTCGCCGAAGCGGGAAGCACGGTCACCATCTCTCTGCCCGGCGGCACCAGCGTGACGGCAATCGCCAACAGCAGCGGTGTCTACAGCGTCAACCTGCCGGTTCGCCAGATTGAAGGGCAGTCGCTGTCCGCCACGGCAACCGATGCAGCGGGAAATACCTCATTGCCAACAAGCGCTATCGCGCCGGTATTGCCGCTGCTGGCGGAAGACAATGTCACCAGTCTGCCTCTACAAACCGATGTCACCGTCAGCACCGAGCATCAAAGCGATTATGGTTTCCTGTTGGTCAATGCGCTGGGAAATGTCGCCAACGTGCTGGGGAACGATACAGCAAGCGTCAATTTCAGCATCGCTTCTGGCGGCAGCGGATCCATTACAATCAATGCCGCAGCGACCGGCGTGGTGCTGTCACTGCTAAACACGCTTGAAGTAGTTATCCAGCGCTTTGACACCGGGCTGAATGCCTGGGTAACGGTGGTGGATACCGGGAAACCAGACTTTGCCAGCCTGCTCACCCTGGGCGCCTCGGGCGTAACGCTCAATTACAGCGGACTGACTGGCGGGGATTACCGCGTGGTCAGCTACAACACCAACCTACTGGCGACTGGGGCATACACCAGCCTTGATGTCTCGGTGGTAAAAGCCAGCGCAGGGACCATCACCGGTGGTACTAGCGAGTCTGGCAATATCATCACCGATACCGATCCCGCCAACGGGCAGGATAACGCCCCTTCCGGTACGCTGGTCACCGCCATCACCGACGGTAACGGCAACGTTGTGAACATCCCGGCGGGCGGCATTGATGTGCAGGGAAAATACGGCACCCTGCATATCAATCAGAATGGTAGCTACACCTATACTCTGACCAATACGTCAATCTCAGTGTATGGACGTTCCGAAAGCTTCACCTACACGCTAACGCATGGCAGCGATCACTCCTCGGCAAAACTGGTGGTCACGCTGGGTCAGGCTCCAACCACCAGTACGGTAACGGCGGCAGACGATGTGGCTGTGCTGACTTACGGGACGCAGGTCATCGCAGTCGACAACCATCCATCACAACAAACCGGCTTCACGCTCGCCAGCGTAGGTTTGGGACAATTGTTGGATGTCAGCCTGGTCAACGGTTTGACCAACCCGATTAAATTCAACGTTGATGACGGCGCGACCCGAACGATCACGGTTCAGGCCAACGTACTTGGCGTAACACTGGGCGGCTTTGATCTCTATGTCTACCGCTTCAACGAGTCTATTCAGCAGTATGAGCAGTACCGGGTACAGCCGAACTGGGTAACCGCCCTGCTGGGCGGCAGTTCATCGGCGTATACCATTACGCTGCCTGGCGGTGACTATCTGTTCCTGCTTAACGCTTCCGGCGGCCTGACGCTGTTGACCAGCTATACCCTGAATATTCAGGCCGATCACACCTACGCCGTCGATAGCCTGAGTGCGACAACCAATGGAAACCTGCTGGCCAACGACTCGGCTCCAGCTAATACCGTTATCACCGAAGTTAACGGTGTCACCGTTAACACAACGGGCACTACCACCATTAACGGCCAGTACGGCACGCTGACTATTGATGCGAAAGGGAACTACACCTACACACTGAGAAGCGGACTGGGCGCAGACGGTATCAATACGCCGGACAGCTTCGTGTATAAGGTCAAAGCGCCAAACGGCGATACCGGCAGTGCATCGCTGAACATTACGGCAACCCCACAGGCGCTGGATGCCGTAAACGACATCAGCAGCCAGATGGCGGTCACCACCCAGGCCGATACATCCAGGTCGTTTACCGACAACAGCGTTGGGAACGCCAGCTGGAGCGCCCAACTCCTTTCACCCACCTCACAAAATGGTACTGGCGTCATTGAAGTCGCGACGGGAACGGCGGTGCAAAACGCCATACTGCATTTTAACGTCGCTTCAGGTCTGACGCTGGGCGGACTGACCGTCACCTGGGCGCTGTATGACAGCAACAACGTCAAGATTGCCGGTAACTCATTCAATGGCGGATTGCTGATTGGCGGCAATATTGATATTGCCCTCAGCGGGGTAGTACTGCACCCCGGCAACTATCGCCTCGACTATACCGGCAGCGTCGGGGCTCTGGGGCTGGGGAATATCACCATCACCCCCAGCGTGAAAGGCACGATAATCGACCTGCAAAACTTCGAGACTTCCACAGCGAACAGCGTCACCGGCAATATTTATGACGGAGACCATATTGCCAGCGTGCATACCTTGCTAACGGTGAATGGCACGGGCGGCAGCGCCGCCACGCTGGATCCGCTGAGCAGCACGACCAGCGCCATCATTAACGGGTTGTACGGCAAACTGACCATTGGCATTGATGGTCATTACACCTATGCCCTCAACAGCGATGTCTCGCTCTCCACCATCGTCACCAAAGAGACATTTACCTACACCCTTAACGACCTGAATGGCCATACCGATACCGCTACGCTGACCATCAATATGAATCCGCAAGTGGTGAGTACCGTCGATGCCGATCGCCTGACTGGCAGCGCCTACGGCGATACGCTGATTTATCACCTGCTCAATGCCAACGACGCTACCGGCGGTAACGGAACAGCGGACACCTGGACCAACTTCTCGCTGGCCCAGGGTGACAAAATCGATATCGGTGACCTGCTGGTGGGCTGGAACGGGCAGAACGCGACGCTCGGCAACTACCTCACCGTTACCACCAGCGGTAACAACACGGTTATTGCCATCGACCGTGACGGTACGGGCAACACTTATCACTCAACCAATCTCATCACGCTGGAGAACGTACACACCACGCTCGACGAGCTGGTGCAACAAAATCACATTGTGCCCTGAAGTGAACATATAGCGTTAAAGCGCCATAACTACAGCCCCGGATGCGATGACATCCGGGGCAATAACAGTCGTCGCTGCCGTATTTTGTAAGGGATAATCTATGAGAAATGTCGCGCCTGTTGCCTTACTGCTGGCATTAACGCTCTGTACCCTGCGGGTGAATGCCGAAGATGAACCGCAAATTATTACGCCGGAAGGACTGGCCACTAGCCAGATGCTTCCCTCGCTGGACGGCGCGGTTGCCGATCTGCCGCTAAGTGCCGCCGCTCCCGGTAGCCTGACGCTCAACGACGCGGTGAGTCGTGCCGTGAGCTGGCATCCTTCTATTCGTGAATCCATCGGCAAACTGCTCTCGCAAAACGAGCAAATCGACGTGGCGAAGTCAAAATATTACCCGCAGGTTTCTGCCGGAATGAACAACGGTTACAGCAATACCTACACCGACCACGGCTTTAGCCCGGCGCTGGTGATTTCGGTATCGCAAATGCTGTACGACTTCGGCAAAGTGGCAAGCCAGGTCCGCGCCGAGACCGCCGGAGCCGCACAACAGCAGGCAAATGTGTTACTCAGTATTGATACCATCGCCCACGCCACCGCCAACGCAATAGTCCAGGTACAGACGTGGCAGCAAATGGTGGACGCCGCCGAAGAGCAGCTCATCGCCTTAAACGGCATTGGTCGACTGACCCGTCAACGTAATGATGAAGGGGCAACCTCGCTGTCAGACGTGGTGCAAACCGATGCGCGTATCGAGTCTGCACGTTCTCAGTTGGCGCAGTATCAGGCCAATCTCGACAGCAGCAAGGCAACGCTGATGAGCTTCCTCGGCTGGAACTCGCTTAACAGCATCAGCAATGAATTCCCGGTCAAACTGGACAGCAGCTGTGATGTGGTCAAACCGGACGATAAACTGGTTCCCGCGGTCCTGGCGGCATGGGCGCAGGCGAATGTAGCGCAGGCAAATCTCGACTACGCCAACGCGCAGATGACGCCCACCATCTCTCTGGAACCGTCGGTTCAGCACTATCTCAACGACAAATACCCCAGCCATGAGGTACTCGACAAAACCCAGTATTCTGCATGGGTAAAAGTTGAGATGCCGCTATATCAGGGAGGCGGACTCACCGCCAGACGCAACGCCGCCAGCCATGCGGTAGAATCTGCACAATACTCCATCCAGCGCACCCGACTCGAAGTACGGCAGAAATTACTGGAGTCCCGCAGCCAGGCGATGAGCCTCGCCACCGCCCTGCAAATTCTACGTCGCCAACAACGGCTGAGCGAACAAACGCGCGAGCTTTATCAACAGCAATATCTGGACCTTGGCTCGCGCCCGCTGCTCGACGTGCTTAACGCCGAGCAAGAGGTGTATCAGGCCCGTTTTGCTGAACTCCAGACTCAAAACCAACTGCGCCAGCTCCAGTTGAACTGCCTCTATAACACCGGCTCGCTTCGCCAGGCGTTCGCCTTAAATAACCGCAGCATTCAATCGGTGGAGATCAAGCTATGAGCGACCTCGATTCACATGCAGCAGATGCGATTGGCGAACACGCCCTGAGCCAGTGGGCGCTGGCGATGACGCATATTGCCAATCACTATCGCGTGGCCTGTTCTCCCGGCGCAATCCAGGCCAACGCCCCATGGTTTGCGGGAAAAAGCCGGGCCACGGCCCTGTCGCAACTGGCGCGTCAGGCGGGACTGTCATTTCATACGCTGAATACCGCCGCGCAGGCGTTCGGTCAATGGCGCCTGCCGGTGGTGGCGGAACTGCGCGACGGCCAGCTGATGGTGATAGAACATTTCAACGGTGAAGATACGTTAGATGTTTTTATCATCGCCGAAGAGGGCCAGCGTAACCGACTCACGGTTGCAGAACTTTTGCCAGAAATCGTAAGCATTACCGCGCTGCGCCCGCTGTCGGCGCTGAAGGACAGTCGGGTAGATCGCTATATTTCGCGCTTCAAGCCCGACTGGATGCGCGAACTGGTGTTAAAGGACATCCGCCCTTACCTGCCGGTCATGATTGCCGCCTTTCTGATTAACGTCCTGTCGCTCGCCGGGATTATCTTTTCCATGCAGGTCTATGACCGGGTGATCCCCGCCCAGTCTTATCCGACGCTGTATGTTCTCTCCACTGGCGTTCTGGTGGCGGTACTGTTTGGCTTTTTGCTGCGCGAAGCGCGTACCCACATAATGGACCTGCTCGGCAAACGCGCCGATATGCGCATTTCCGATCGCGTGTTTAGCCACGCATTGCGGCTGCGCAACAGCGCCGTCCCCCGCTCGACGGGGAGCTTCATATCTCAACTGCGCGAGCTGGAACAAGTTCGCGAGATGATCACCTCCTCAACCATGTCGACCATTGTCGATCTGCCGTTTTTCTTTCTGTTTATCGTGGTGCTGGCATTTATCGCCCCACCGCTGGCGTGGATTGCACCCGTCGCGGCCCTGCTGATGATCCTGCCTGGCTTGCTGTTACAGAAGAAGCTGGCGGTGCTCGCCAACCAGGCTGCCCATGAATCCACCCTGCGCAACGCGGTGCTGGTCGAGAGCGTTCAGGGTCTGGAAGACATCAAGCTGATGCAGGCCGAAAACCGCTTTTTACAGCAGTGGAACAGCTATATCCGCATTACCGGAGAGTCCGGGCTGCGCACGCGCAGGCTGACTCAGGGGCTGATTGGCTGGGGCATGTCGGTACAAAGCCTGGTCTACGCCGCCATCATTATGTTTGGCGCGCCGATGGTCATTGAAGGCACGATGACCACCGGCGCCGTGGTGGCGGCTTCAATGCTCGGTTCCAGAATGATTGCCCCGATGGCTAATCTGTGCGGCGTGCTGGCCCGCTGGCAACAGGTCAAGGCGGCGAAGATGGGATTAGACAGCATCATGCAGCTTCCCACCGAAACGCAGTACGACGAAGACCGGGTGCATCAGGAGATTTATCACGGCCATTATCTGTTTGAGAACGCACACTTTCGCTACCACAGCGACGATCAGCGCGTTCCGCTGCGCATCTCACGCCTGGAGGTCATGCCCGGCGAACGGGTGGCGATCCTCGGGCGTAACGGCGCCGGGAAATCAACGCTGCTGCAGGCCATGGCGGGTGGTGTGGAGATTATCCAGGGCGATGTCCGGCTCGACAACCTGAGCCTGGCGCAGATCGATATGGCCGATTTACGCCGCAACATCGGTTTTCTCAGCCAAAATGCGCGGCTGTTTTTCGGCACCCTACGCGAGAACCTGACCCTCGGCGCACCGCATGCCAGCGACGCGCAGATCTTCGAAGCGCTGGAAGTCAGCGGCGCGGCTGCTTTCGTTAAACAGCTCGCCAAAGGGCTGGCGCATCCCATTATGGAGGGCGGCAACGGTTTGTCCGGTGGACAACGGCAGTCGATCCTGCTGGCAAGAATGCTGCTGCGATCGCCCAATATCGTGCTGCTCGACGAACCCAGCGCCTCGCTGGATGAACATACCGAGCGGGAGTTTATTCAGCGCCTCAACCAGTGGTTGGGTAACCGTACATTGATTGTCGCCACCCATCGCGTACCGGTTCTGGAGCTGGTCGAACGCGTGGTGGTGTTGAAAGAAGGTCAACTGGTCATGGATGCCCCAAAAGCGCAGGCGTTGAATGCGAGCCGGGCACCTGCCCCAACTCACGGTCGGGAGTGGAAAAATGAAAACCAATCCGCATGATGCCGCCATGGACGACCTCGATATCCGCCGCGAGCACCGTTTTTCCGGGGCCAGCCGCATTATTCTGCTCAGCACGCTGCTGTTTGCCGTCCTGGGTATCTGGGCATATTTCGGCAAGCTGGATGAAGTCTCAACCGGCAGCGGGAAAGTGATCCCCAGCTCGCGTGAACAGGTCTTGCAGTCGCTTGATGGCGGTATTCTCGCCGAGCTGACGGTCCGCGAGGGAGATAAAGTGCAGGCTAATCAAATTGTTGCGCGCCTCGACCCCACCCGTTCAGAGTCCAACGTTGGGGAGAGCGCCGCCCGTTATCGCGCCTCACTGGCCTCCAGCGCAAGGCTCAATGCCGAAGTTAACGATCTACCGCTGGTCTTTCCCGATTCACTGCGCGCCTGGCCGGATCTCATCGCCTCCGAAACTCGTCTGTATAAAAGCCGCCGCGCGCAGCTTGCGGATTCAATGGCGGAACTGCAGGATGCGCTGGTCTCGGTAAATAAAGAGCTGGCCATCACCCAACGGCTGGAAAAAAGCGGTGCCGCCAGCCACGTAGAAGTGCTGCGCCTGCAACGACAAAAAAGCGATCTGGGATTAAAAATCACCGACCTGCGCTCACAATATTTCGTGCAGGCGCGGGAAGCGCTGTCAAAAGCTAACGCCGAAGTAGATATGCTGGCGGCTATTTTAAAAGGACGCGAGGATTCCGTCACCCGCCTGACCGTGCGCGCGCCGATGCGCGGTATTGTGAAAAATATCCAAGTCACCACCATTGGCGGCGTTATCCCGCCCAACGGCGAGATGATGGAGATTGTGCCGCTGGACGATCATCTGCTGATAGAAACCCGCCTGTCGCCGCGAGATATCGCGTTCATCCATCCCGGCCAGCGGGCGCTGGTGAAGATAACCGCCTATGACTACGCCATTTACGGCGGCCTGGAAGGCGTAGTCGAAACCATCTCACCGGACACCATTCAGGACAAAGTGAAACCGGAAATCTTCTATTACCGCGTGTTTATCCGCACTCATCAGGACTTCTTACAGAACAAACTGGGACGCCATTTCTCCATCGTACCGGGCATGATTGCCACAGTGGATATAAAAACAGGTGAAAAAACCATCGTCGACTATTTAATCAAACCGTTTAATCGCGCAAAAGAAGCGCTGCGTGAGCGCTAAATCCTTGAGGATTAGGGGTTGCGGGGGCTGGTCACGCGTGTCACAAGTCTGTTATACTTGCTCTAACACATTGGGGCTGATTCTGGATTCGACGGGATTCGCGAAACCCAAGGTGCATGCCGAGGGGCGGTTGGCCTCGTAAAAAGCCGCAAAAAAATAGTCGCAAACGACGAAAACTACGCTTTAGCAGCTTAATAACCTGCTCTGAGCCCTCTCTCCCTAGCTTCCGCTCTTAAGACGGGGATCAAAGAGAGGTCAAACCCAAAAGAGATCGCGTGGAGGCCCTGCCTGGGGTTGAAGCGTTAAATCTAATCAGGCTAGTCTGGTAGTGGCGTGTCTGTCCGCAGGTGCCAGGCGAATGTAAAGACTGACTAAGCATGTAGTACCGAGGATGTAGGAATTTCGGACGCGGGTTCAACTCCCGCCAGCTCCACCAAATAAAACAAGGGGTTACGTGAAAACGTAACCCCTTTTTGTTTGGCTGTGGCGGCAAAATGGCGGCAGCCAATTTGCCCACCGTTCATAACGTCTTAACCGTTTGTGTAATAAAGGTGATTCACATGGAAGAAATGCACTTTGTTTACATCAATGCGAATGCGCGCATTGGTGCCCATTCAATAAGCAGTGTTAGCTACAGCGATAACCACATTCAGGGTATATGCCAATCAACCCATTCAATAAGAACGTTTCGTAAAGATAGAATACTTCAAGAATGCACATCTGCTGATGAAGCACAGCAAGCCTGTCAGTCCTTCCTACCGGAAAATTACATCCATCTAACCAAGGCCACCAAGCCCAAAACCCTCACTTTTGACGTCTGTTTTACAGGTTTCAAAAAGGCAGATAAAGAGCGTTTGATTGAAGTTGCCGAAGCGCACAGCATGACAGTGAGAAGTTCCGTTACTCAAAATCTGCAGATGCTCTGTTGCGGATACAATGCTGGCCCTTCCAAAGTAAATGCTGCACGCATGAAGGGTACGATCATCATTGATGAAGAAAGTTTTGTTCATTTTATAGAAACGGGTGAAATTCCTGACGCATAAAAAACCTGCCGCAGCAGGTTCTTGTTTTAAAAATTCATGTGCCCTTGACCACCCGGCGTAGGGTGCGGCGGGGCATTATTGATTATTGTCGGGGTAACGATAAATCGTACAACCGTTTCATGGGTGACAAATGTGCTGCCGCAATTAATGTTCTGGCACTGGCAGTAACGCTCCTTCGTGCTATCAGTAACCTGAAAGCTGCTCCGGGTGTGCGCCGCATGTCCACACTTTGGGCAATTCATCATTTTTTTATTCTCCGTCACCATTAAAATCTCAATAATGATACACAAAGAATCAATATTAAGAACTTATTTATTCCATTTCTAAATCATCAATCTTTACTTCAAGCTCCATGCTGGTTGTAAATCCATTATCCGGGCTGACAGAATGCGTCAGGGTGGTAATGGTCCATTCTGCATCATCGATCGGCTGCTTAAACCCTGTAACCTTCACCGGCATTTCCGTATAGAGATCAGCCCGCCCCTCAGCGAGCTGCAGGGAAAATGAAGCAACCCCACGCTGCAGACGTTCCCACTGCATTTTTGCTGCGCGCTCTGCATTGCTCCGGTTGGCGTAGGTACGATTAAGAACCAGCACGTTTTCATCCGTTCCCACCAGATAATCGCCCTGTTTTGCTTCCGGCTCTTTGGGTGTGGTGGTTTTCTTTCGACGACGCTTAACACTGGTTGTCTCTTTTTTCCTAGGTTCACGCGTATGCAACCAGCTGGCAATAACACCGGTATAGGCACCACGATCAGCAAGGGTGAACCGATGACCGTCACCGGCTTTGCGCGTGATGGTGATAACCGGCAGCGGCTTGCCGCTAGCCGTTCTTCCCTGTCCCTGCCGGATAAACAGCAGATTCCCGTCCTTAACGGAAGCAATCGCCCCATACTGTCTCGCCAGTTTCATCAGAAAACTTGCATCGCTTTCATTGGTCTGGTCCAGATGATCCAGCGCCTTATCCGTCAGGTCTTTGCCCAGCGCCATTTTGAGGTTATGCCGGGCGGCTATTTCCTTTACCACCTCCCCCACCGTTGTCTGATGCCATGATTTTTCGCGCCGTGTATTGAGGGTTTCACGGAAATCTGCGCTACGCGCCCTGATGGTCAGCCGGTCAGGGGCACCGCTGTGTTCAATTTCATCCACGGTAAAAGCCCCTTTAGGGAAAAGCGGCTGGCCTTTCCAGCCCAGCGCTAGCTGAATCACTGCCCCACGTCGCGGCAGGGCGATCAGCCCGTCGGCGTCGTCCAGCTCCAGATCAAGCTGGTCCGCTTCAAAGCCCCGGTTATCCGTCAGCGTCAGACTCATCAGGCGGGTATCCAGCACGGTCGTCACGTCCTTACCTTCAATGACGATACTGAAAGCCGGGCTTTTGCTGTTCAGGTCAAAAAGATCAGAGCTAAAATTCACTGCAGCAACCCTCCAACCGTATTTTTAATATTACCTATCGCAGACGTTGCAGAGTCCTGCAGGTTACTGAGCTGATCGCTGAGACTGCCGAACATATCAGACAGCGACTCATCAACCCTTTTCAGGGTCAGCGTAAACTCAATACGGCGAGGCATTCCGCTTTCAAAAAACTCTGTTTTTGTCTGACTCAGGCTCTCGATCACAAACATGCCGTAAATGGTCCCGCTTCCCTCAATCAGAGGCCATGCTTTGCCCAGCTCTGCCATTTGCTCCAGCGCGAGCAATGACAGCCTGCCCCCGGTGACTTCCGGCAGCAGTACGCCAGATAAGGTCAGCGAGTCATTATCCGGGCCAAGAAACTGCGTTGATGGTCGCCGGTTCACCCGAATGTTGGCGGCGTGTCGCCAGCTTCGCTGATACTGCAGCTCCTGATATGGCACTGTACGCAGCATAAAGACATATAACCCCAGCACCATCATCATGATTCATATCCCCCTTGATCACTGAAATTACTGCGTGCTTTAGCCATGGTCTTGCGCTCGCGTTCGTCAAGCTGTCGGGCAACTTCACGGGCAATATCATGTGCACTCTGCCCTGGCTGAGCATAGATAGTGATCGGCGCGTGAGTTTCAAAGTGCATCACTGGCGGCGCGCTGGCAGATTTCGCAGGCTGGCTTTGTTTATATGCCACAGTAGGCAGACTGTAAGGATGTAGTGGAGCAGCCTCTGCAGGCGCTGCCGCTACGCCCATGACACCTGCAACGACGGAAGCCAGCGCGGCAGTGCGCCGCCTGCTGGTCACATTTGCGGGGCCGTTCACAATTTCAGGGCCGTTCTCTCCAACAATACCGAACTGACCGCGCGGAATAATCCCACCACTGTCATACATCCCGGCAAACGGAACGGCAGCAGCCGCTGCTCCACCAACCACCTGCACCTGTGCTTTGTCTTGTGTTTTATTATTTCCGGTCATCCAGTCAGGCAGATAATCGGTGACTGAGGAAAGCTTGCTTTTGAGTGTCTCCCATTTGGCATTAATTCCATCGAGAATGCTGTCAATAATGGCGCTGCCCATGTCCTGAAACTTCGCAGGAAGCGCGGCAACATCAGCCAGGATCGAATTCCATTTATCACTAATAGATTGTCTGATATTGGCCCACGCTTCAGAAACGCCAGTTTTTATTGCATCCCAATTTTTAGCTATTAATCCCGGCAAGGTATAATTAAAGAACAGTGACTTAATCCCCTCCCATGCGGCGCTGGCCTTCTCTTTAATCCAATCCCATGCCGTACTTGTGGCATTACATACGGCATCCCACATTGCCTTGAATTTTGGCCCAAGCGTGTCCCAGTTCTGCCAGATATAAATAGCACCAGCGGCGATCAGCCCAATGACAGCCAGTATAGGATTTGCAAACATCAATCGGCCCAGCCATATAACTGACTTGCCAACAGAACTGATTGCTTTCCCAATAAGACCAAATGCAGATGAAAATTTTAGCCCCATCACCCCTGCGCTCATTCGCACTACTGCCATCGGCCCTAACACGGACGCCAGCGCCAGTGAAACAACCCCAGCGGCGGTGGCAACAATGGCAAAGCCAGCTGCCAGCTTAAACAGCGCAGAGGTCAATTGTGGGTGTCGTTTAACAAAACCATCCAGACGCGAAGCCAGTTCACCCAACCAGTCAGCCAGCTTCTTTAATGCTGGGGCAACTGTTTCACCGATACTAGCCATAGCATTGGTAAAGGAACCTGTAGCGGCTTCCCATTTATTACCAAGAGTATTCAAGGAGGCATCAACACGCTCGCGTAGAGAAGCCTGATTTTGTAGCTTTGAAGCCGTTTCACGATAGCCTGAGATGCCTTTGGTAATCATAATATTTAGCACCTGCAATGTTTCCGCATCATCCCCAAAAATACCTTTTAGAGTAGCTAACCTTTTCTCAGTATTAAGCTTTTGGAGTTGAGCTAACTGCGTGTACATTTTCTCCAGCCCGCCAAACTCCCCCTTGCCATCCGTAAAATCGAACTTAACGCCAGTGCCTTTTAGTTCATCATTAGCATCCTTCACTTTTTCCGTATTCATGACGGACTGAAATACTTTTCGGTAGGCATTACCAGCTGACTCTCCAGCCATACCAGCCTGATCAGCCATAACTAATAGAGGAGCAAATGTCTTAGCCGCGTCCAATCCCTTTTTATGAATAATATCCATCGCGCTGCTGATTTTTGAGAACCCCTGCAGCATATTTCCTGAATCTACCCCCGCGTAGAATCCTTTCTGGATCACGTCCATCAGATTCATCATGTCTTTTTCGGAGGTCTGAGTAGCATCTTGTAACTTAGCCGCAAACTCAGCTGCTGCAGTGGGAGCCATCTGTAACTGCACGCCAAGATAAGCTGCTGACTCTCCCAAGCCGCCCAGGATGACCTGCGCCGACATACCCTGACGGCGTAGCATAGTCATCATGTTCTGAAAGTCGGCTGTTGTTCCCGGCAGCTTATCGCCCAAAGCAACTGCAAGCCGGTTAATTTTTTCAAATTCAGGCGCTACCTTTCCGCCCGGTCCCATCATTGAACCGGCGAGCTGATTCGCTGCATTTTCTGATTCTGAATAGGCTTTTACTGGAGCCAACAACGTCATGCCAGTAGCTACCCCAGCCGCCATCGCCCCTGCACCATTACCTGCCAGAGAGTTCCTTAACTCACGGGTCTTTTCAGCCTTGACTTTGATAGCGTTGAGCTTTCGCTGACGCTCGCCAACCTCGCGCAGCCTGCGCTCCTGCTCTGCCAGCTTCTGGTTATACTTCTCAGTTTCACGGGTAATTCTGGCGGTTTCCCGCGCTCCGCCCCCAGCAGATAACCCCAGCCTGTAAAGCTCCCCCCTGACTGCAGATAGCTGGTTTGTTTCCTGTTTCTGCTTTTGCTCAAGACGTGCAACAGCACGCCACTGAGCTTCAAGCGCCTGAGTTTGTTTTTTTGTTGGGGATTCCAAAGATGACATTTCGCGCGTCATCATCTGCGCGCGCAGTCTCGTCTGATCCAGCTCTGCACCTGTACGGCGCACGCTTTGCGATAGCTGGTCGAAGGATTTTAACTGGCCTCCCGCATCGCTCAGTTGCTTAAGCTGGTCGCGGGTCTGCCGGATTGCCGCTGCCAGCTCTTTTGAGCCAGCCTGGGCATTTTTAAAAGGGCGGGTTAACTTGTCAACCGCCCCCAAAACCACCTGCAGACGCAGGTTATTATCACTCATCGCTGGCCCCGCTTCGCTGAATTGCCTTATGCCGCCATTCCAGCACCTCAGTCAGCGGCATAACGTCAGTGATGGACGGCGACCAGTGAAAGATGGTGGCAATATCTGCCACCAGATCATCAACCGTCAGGTTGTCGGCAAATCGGCAAGCACCGACTTCGGCAACAAAAAAGTCACCACCTCTACAGCCATTGCTGTCAGATCGGCGGGGTCCAGCTCTGCCATTTCCTGCGCGGTCAGCGTCGGAGTGGAGATTCGCGGGATCACAGTCATCATCGCGCCCACGTCCATATCCATAATGGCCTGCAGACGGGTGCCACGCAGTGCGCCGGACTGCGGCTTGCGCAGCACAATTTCGGTAATTTCAGTTTTACCGCGCATGATGGGGGTATCCAGTTTTACGGTCTTTTCAGTCAGCTTGTCGCTCATGTTCGTTTCCTGTTAATGAAATACTGGCGCGGCTTCCCGCGCCTTTAAGGTTAATCAGAGGCCGAGGGCGTTACGGTGTTCTTCCATCAGGTCCACGCCGTCAACGATTTCAACCATGTTGACCAGATCGACCTCATAGAGCACCTCACCGTTAATGGTCAGCTTCGCGTAGCTGTTGGTGCTGCTGACTTTGGTGGTGCTGCTCTCGCCGGTTTTCCACTCGCCGGAATCCACTTCTTTATGACGCCCGCGCACAACCAGCTCAACGGCCTGCACTTCGCCGGTATCGTCACGCTGAATGGAGCCGGTGAAACGCAACTGAATACCGTCAACCGTGGCTTTGCCCATCTGCTTGAATAACAGCAGTTCGGTGCCGCCGATTGAAAATTCCGTGTCCAGTGCGCCGTCATCCAGCCCCATGTCCACGTCCACCGCGCCCGGCATACCGCCGCCGCGATACTTCTCAAATTTGCGGGTGAATTTCGGCAGGGTCAGAGACTCAACGATCCCCTGCCAGTTGTTCCCGTCGTTGAACAGGTTCAGGTGTTTTAATTTGCGTGGTAAAGCCATGGTGTCCCCTTACGCGCTGACCTGGCTGGAGAAATCCAGCAGGTACTGATCGGTGATGCGCTGGCGCAGCATCAGGTTTTCAAGCGGTGGCACTGGCGTGTAGTCGTAGTCGATAGTGAGTTTCCCGGCTTTCAGGGAGTCTTTATCGTTCACCGACTCATCCAGCCAGCAGTCTGCGCCGATGATGTAGCCCTGCGTTTTCAGGCTGCGCAGCTTGGCGCGGATACCTTCGATAATGTCACGGGCCAGCGACGGGTTGAGTACGCCATCCACCGCCCACATGTGCGCTTCTGCGATGGTGTCAGCCAGCACCTGCGCCGTGCGGGTGTAGTTCTCAAAGGCAAACAGCGGATCGTCACTGAGGCAGCGGGATCCCCAGAAACGGAAGCCATCTTTGCGGATAAGCGTGGTGACGTCATTCTGGTTGAGCAGTCCCGCATCGGTTGCCGGGTCCTGCAGATCCCAGAACACATCGGCGGAAATGCCGGTGACGCCGTTCACGCCCACGTTGGACAAGGTTTTGTGCCAGCCGGTCTGTTCGTCAATTTTGGCACGCAGTCCGAGCGCACGGGCGGAGGCGTAAGCTGTCGCGTCTGCATTCAGCACGGTGTCAAAGTTGATAAAGTCAGGCCAGATCAGCATCCCCTCTCGCTGGCTGAAATTGTCACGGTAGGCAATCGCTTCTTCCACCGTTTTGCAGCCATAAGCGGACAGGTAGGCAAACCCGCGCAGACTCTGCGCCACGCTCAGCAGCTCAGTGGCAACCGCCTGCGTGTCATGCCCCGGCACGCCGAGAATGCACGGCTTGACGCCCAGCTGCGACTGCGCCGAAAGCAGCGCTTTCATTCCCGTTTTTTTACCGTCAGCGGTCACACCGCCGATAATGTTGGAGGTGGTTTCCGCTTCGGTTTCGCCCTGCGCCACGCGTACAACGACGGTCACGGGTTTAGCCTGGTCAGCAATCGCATCCAGCGAACGGGCCAGCGTGCCGGACTCGCCCGCTTTACCGCTGGCGGTCAGCACATCGGTCAGCAGAACTGGCTTATTGAGGGGAAACATGGACGCATCAGCATCATCGCCGGTGCAGACCATGCCCACGATGGCGGTGCTCACCGTGGTAATGGTGCGGGTGCCCTCGTTGATTTCCTCAACGCGCACCCCGTGGTGGTAATCCTGAGCCATAAGGCATTTCTCCGGTTTACAGGGGTGCGTCTATGTTCAGATTGATATGCGCGCGGCGCACGCTTCGGGCTTTGTGTGGGGAAGGACACAATTCATAAGCAAATAAAAGTGGGCCAGTCGCCCACGTTAAAGTTTCTATCAAAGGTTCCTATTCTGGTTTTTCAGGCCATACAGGTTTTGCCGGATCAACTTTCGTCAGCGCGTAGCGGTATTTTTGCCATGCAGTCAGCACAGGAATATCCGAGTCATCAATATAACCGCCATCTTTTGCGTCAATGAGTGGCGCGATAAATTGCGATGCCTCATATATCAGTGCTGATTTTTTAGCTGTATTTGATGCTGTATCAGCAGCATTTTGAGAATCAATGTCAGTAACCCACTTCTCACCATCCCACTTGTCGTATGGGGTTGTCGGTTCAAATTCTGTAAATCCATCTCGAATTACCCCGATGTAATCTACCGTGGCAGCTCTACCGTCAGCAGTCGCCCAGACTGTTTTACCACGATGGTCTTCATGCTGCTCCCAGTCAGACCCGGTGAAGACAGCAGTAAAACCATCATGGACGTTCCCGGGGTCGATGTTTGTAGAGTTACCCGGCATACTGACGCCAATGTTAATGTATTCGTCTGACCATCCAATATATTCCCGCGTATTCTCATTAAAATAAAAAGCACGAACCAGTCCGCTATTTACGGAATGTCCATTTTCATCAAAAGTAACTTCCATTACGCAGCCCTCACAATAAAGTTAAATGAAATATTTCTAGGCCTGTTTTCATTCGCGGTTGGAACGCCTGCATTTACTGCTGAAAATTGAAGGTCTGCTATTCTCATTTCATCACTTGAAATGCCTGTAGCAATACGTTTTGGATTACTTGACTGAGTCTGTGAGACAAATCCCGAAGCAGCAGAGGATTCTAAAGCGGCGACGCCTGCCAGCGAACCGGTGATATTACGTATTGCATCACTCTGCGCGCTAAGTAACCCGCGCCCCTGGTCTACGCCCCTGCCATCATCCCAGATTCGGATAAATTCCCCCCTGGATTCGGTCAGTGTCAATGACGGCCAGATAAGCGCAAGCTTAGGATATGTTGCAGCCGAAAACGTCGCATTGTTGAGCTTTAAAAACACCATATCTGACCATTCAGGTATGAGTGTGTTAGGCATTGATGCTGATGGCCAAAAAAAAGGAACTCCTATCATTGGTATACCAGAATTTACGGATTCAGATGTTGCTAACTGAACAACGGAATCTGAAGTTTTATTGCGCATATAAGGGGCCGAAGCTCGACCATTTACAAATCCGGCCACCTCACAGGTATCACCACGTATCTTTGCATCTAACAAAGTCGGCAATCCAAGGTATTGAAGAAGTCCCGCAACATCCTTGCCACTCAGGTTGGTCAGCGTGGCGTCTTTCTGCTGCTTTCCAGCAAGCGCATTCGTCATGGTAGTGGCGAAGTTCGGATCGTTACCCAGTGCAGCCGCCAGTTCATTCAGTGTATCCAGCGCCGCCGGGGATGATGCCACCAGTGCCGCAATAGCTGATTTCACAAATGCCGTGGTGGCAACCTGCGTATTGTTCACGGTCTGCGCAGCAGTGGGTGCCGTTGGCGTTCCGGTCAGGGTCGGGCTTGCCAGTGGAGCTTTCAGCGCCAGTGCGTTATTTAGGGCCGTGACCACATCCTGCACAAAAGCTGTGCTGGCAATCTGTGTGGTATTGGTTCCTGCCGGTGCAGTTGGTGCTTTCGGCGTCCCCGTCAGCGTAGGGCTTTCCTTAGTGGCGTACTGAGTATGAGGGTCCGCTGCGGCAAGGTGTTTAGCCATCAGATCATCCACATACACCCTAAGCTCCAGCACCTTGTCATCCACATATTTGCGGGTTGCCAGAACCACTGACGGGTCAATTTTCAGGGTAATGTTATCGGTACTGCTGGTAATAAGCACCATTCGCACCGTCTGCGTGCGTCCGCTCCCCTCAGCCAGCTGCGGCTTGTAGCTCTCAGGGCAATTGCCCACGGCAATCAGTGCGCCGGTTTCATCAAAAAGACCGACCTCACGAATCCACCAACCGCCCTCAGTTTCGGGGATCACCTGCTCAGCAATAATCTGGCTGCTGTTCTGCGGATCGATATACAGCATATTCAATGCCGCACGGCGCTTTTCAGCAACCAGCGCTGTCTGCTGCGCGCTGGGCGTTGGCAACACTCCACCACCGTCGCCCACAGCCATCTGGGTAATCTTAAGCGGGACACCAAGCGCGGCGGCGCTTGCCAGTTTCGCCGCGCCGATATCCGTCAGCAGGGTATAAAATTTTGCGCTCATGGATTCACTCTCATTGTGTCAATAACATGGACCGCCCCGCCCTCGTAAGCGGTGCCGCCGGAAATAATGGTTTCGTTGATATACGGGTAGATCGTGATTTCCTCTCCGGTGTAGGTGGCTGCCCCCACAAAATAGGGGCCGCTGGTCTGCAGGTTGATGGACATGCCGACCAGATGGCGGCTGCACGGCTTGGCGTCACCAATCAGGCGCTCCAGTTCCAGATAGGTTTCTTCCGTAATGCCCTGGTCCTGCACGCCAATATCCAGGCGAAACGTGCCCGGTTTCTCGCCGGTCTGCCACCACTCAATGATGCGGATCAGGAAGCCGAACGGCTCCACCACGCGCCGCACGGCGCTGGTTGTTCCCTTGTGCTGATGGATGTAGAAAGCATCTTGCACCACGCGGCGCTTGACGTTTTCCGCCCAGCTTTCGTCCCAGCGATCAACGGAAAAAGCCCACGCCAGATACGGCAGAAAGCTGACCGGACACGTTGCCGGGTTCCACAAGTCACGTAGCGGCACCTGCAGATCGGAAATCCCGCTGCAGGTCTGCGCCAGTCGGCGCTCAAGCGGCGATGAACCAGGCGGCAGCAGGCTATTCATCCGTGCCCCCGTTGGTTACGCTCCATTCCGTACAGGATGCCGCCTGCGTCTTATCCAGCACCACATCATCCAGCGGGGAGGCCAGCTCCACACGCTGGACGCCCTCAACGTGCAACGCGGCATAAATGGCGCTGCGACGGATATCACGGCCCAGCCGCGTCTGGCTGGCGATGTACTTCTGCAGGCTGGCTTTTGCCGCCGCCATCACCGGCTCAGCTTCCGGCCCCGGATAAAGAAAGATCGTCGCATCCACGCTGTACGGGATTATTTCGGCGCTGCGCACCGTCAGGCGATCTGCCACCGGGCGCACGTTCTCGCTGTTAAGCGCCTGCTCCACCACCGCCAGCAGATCAGCCTCTGCCGTACCGTCACCCTCACGGCTCAGTACGGTAAGCACCACCTCCGCCGGTGCCGGGCTGGTTGCGCTGGCATCCGCCACGCGCCCGTCCGCGCTTTTGGCGTGAAACTCATAGGCCGCCGTCGGCCCTGCAACGGACAATCCCTCAAACGCAGCCGGAACACGCAGGCGCAGTGCCTCATCGCTTTCCATTACTGCCGCGACCGGCGGCACCACGTCGTTGTCGGCAGGCGTTACCGTAAGGCGTTTCACGTTGTAGTTGGCTGCCAGCTGCTCAAGATCATTTCCCATCGAATAGGCCACCATCACCGCCTGCGCAGCCTCGTTAATACGCTGGCGCAGCAGGATTTCGCGGTATGTGCTTTCCTGCAGCAGCTTGGTGACTGGTTCAGATTCCAGCGCCAGTGTGCGCCGTACCGCGTCCTGCTCATCCGCCGGATAAAGGGCCACAAAAGCGGCCTTGCGTTCAGCCAGCAGCGCCTCAAAATCCGGCACGTCTACTATCTGCGGCGCGGGCAGTTGGGAAAGGTCAATCACTGCCATTGTCTGCTCCTGTAGATACCGAAAGGGAAACCGGCGCGCCATTGCTGCGCTGCCCGGTAAGCTCAACCACCATGGAGCCGTCAAAATTGCTGCTGATGGTGATGGAATCCAGCGTAAGCCGTGGCTCCCAGCGACTCAGGGCCACATAGACCGCAGACATGACCTGCAGGCGTAGCGCTGGATTCTGCGGCTGGTCAATCAGGTCGGACAGCAGGGAACCATATTCCCGACGGGCAATCCGGCTGCCCTGTGGGGTCAGCAGAATATCCCGCACTGACTGGCGCAGATGATCAGTATCAGTAATGGCCTTGCCGTTGCCCTGGCTCATGCCGATATACAGCGTCATACCGGGCCTCCTGACGTATCGCCGCCGGACTTCACGCCGGTGTGACCGTGTTTATCCACCACAATCCCGTTGGAACTCATCGCGCCTCCGCCCTGGTTGACGCCGCCATTGATCACCATCTCGCTGTTAATGCGAGTGGTGTCAGCCTCCACCACAAACTCACCGGTTTTGAGAGTGATATTTTCCGCCGCCTCGATCACCATGGATTTGATGCCCCGGACATGCCACCGCCCGGTGGCGGGTTCATACTCAAACCAGCCCCCGTCCGGGTACTCCGTCACGCAACCGTCCACGGAATCCGACGGCGGCGCAAACTGATTAGAGTAGATGGCGGGCAGTACAAAAGCCGTTTCCAGATTGCCGCCCATACTCAGCAGCACCACCTGCTCATCCGGCGACGGACACCACCATGTACGGGCACCACCGGCACGCAGCGTCAGCCAGTTAATCCAGTTGGTTTCAAGCTCCCCCACTCTCACCCGGCACAGCCAGTTTTCCCGGTCCACTTCGGTCACGGTGCCGGTGCGGATCAGGTTGGTGATAAGGCGCATAATTTCTGTCAGTTGTGCATTCATAACGAAAGGTTGCCATCAGAGGGAAAAGGGAGGCAGCGCGGGCGCTTGTGCCAGCGGTGGCACAAAGATCACCCCGCCAGCCAGCGCAGCAGAGTGTCACGGGTGATGGTTTCCACCTCATCATTCACGCCCAACAGGCGGCGCTCTGCGTAGCGGACCTCCGGGCCTTTTCGGCTGACGCGATCCCGCAGGCCGTAATGGTGAACACGGGCAATGCGCTGCACCTTGCCATCAAACTGCACTCTGGCGGAGTCCGCACTGGCGGTGGTTTTCAGGTATTTTGTGGTGCGAAGCTTTGCAAACATCTGGCGTTTGATGCGCCCCTTCTTGCTGCGGGCTGTCACCCGGCGCGGCTCATAACCGCTGCCGTCAGGATTACGCTGCAGCCTGATGTTCTGCTGCTGCGTCCGGCGCAGCTGTTGCGCCAGTTGCCGCATCATACGGCTGCGCGCGGCAGGCTCCAGATTTGCCAGTAGCGCCGTCAGCCAGTCATCCACCCTCTGCAGTTCATCCACGTTTCACCGTCCACATTTCTTCGGGTTCGTCCGGCTCCGGCTCCGCTTCAACGCTTGACACGCTGCCGTCAGTGCTGACCAGCACGCGCTCCGTCAGTTGCAGGTTCAGGCTGATATCGCACACATCGTTGCGCAGAATATCCACTTCAAAGGTGAACAGTTTTTCGCGCAGCTCCGGGTTATTGATGGCATCCGGCTGGTTGTCACTTAGCCACAGCAGCACAGGAGCCATCAGCAGATTCTGATCGCCGCTTAAATCCTCGATCACCACGTTCAGGGTGTAGCGGTATTCCCATGACATAGAGCTGGCACCGGTTGCCACCAGTGAGCCGTTATCAACGAAAAGGTGCAGCTTGTCCGGGTTGTCGCGGACATAAGGCACCGCTTTATTCAGCGCGCTGCGTAAGGACTGCGGTTTGTTCACTGTCTCGCTCCTGACACGCAATAATCGTGTCCACTTTGTCAGCACAGACCGCCCAGGCGGCCTCGGTTTCATCCAGCACCGCGTTCAGATCGCCGTTACTGCGCGGCGCTGACCTTTCCAGACGGCACTGCGTCACTCTGGGACAGCCACTCACGGTAAGCTGCACCTCCGGCGAGGGCCGGACGCTCCCGCAGCCGGATAATGTCAGCAGGCAAAGGAGTATCAGCCCAGCGGCGCAAATCCTCATTTTCACGTTTCAGTTCCTCGATCCGGTGCTGGCGGCTGCGCAGAAGTGCGGTGGTCTGTTCCGCTGCCGCATAAAGCCGCGCCTGCTCCCGGCTGTTGGTTTCGGTCAGAATGGACAGGCCGATCAGTTGGCTGTTTTTCTTCGTCAGCTCCTGCGTTTTGCTTTTCAGCGCCGCGCCCTGCGTCTCGATAGTGTGGCTGGCATTGTTAAGCCGCCACGACTGCCAGCCCAGCGCCGCAAGTGCCAGCGCCAGCACTACCGCCAGCGCACGCATCAGGCCGCCATCGGCTCATGAAGCGGCGCGCGGGCAATCTGATACAGAACCAGCGTCAGCAGGTAAAACACCAGGGTGATCACCCATCCAGAAAACGCCAGGCACAGAACAATAAGCAGCCTGATTACCCATGTACGCACGGGTTTTACGGGGTGCGCCCTGAATTTGAGCAATACCGCCCTGACCTCATCGCGCGCCCGATCTCCGGCGAACCACCCTACAGCGCACAGCGCAGCAAGCAGCCAGGCGAGGAAGCATGACACCTGGACAGACGCACCAACCAGAACCGGCGCAACGCTGCGCGGATACAGCAGGCTGATAACCAACAGCGCAGCCCATGCCAACTGGAAAAAAACGCTCATGACTTTCTTTTTCATTCCGTTATGCTCCTTTTAAGCACCAGGCCATTTCCCGCGCGCGGCGGTTGTCCAGCCCCTGATTAAACACACCTTTGACATATACCCAGCGCGGCAGTTGATGGCAGGCATCCGCCCAGCGCCGCTGGTTCAGCAACTTAACCAGCGTGGAGTTGCAGGCGTTGCCGGTGCCCACGTTGAAAGCAAACGACACCACCGCGTCATAGACCTTTTGCGGCATCGGCTGCACCACACATTTTTCCAGCGCCCGCTCCACGCGCAGCACATTGGTGATAAGTCCCTGCGCCGCCTGCCGTTCCGTGATAGTTTTGCCCGGCACCACACCGGACGTATTGCCGATCCCGTCGGTCCACACGCCCGCGCTGCACTGATAAGGCTGCAGGCGGCATCCCTCGTAATCGGCGATCAGTTTCAGCCCCTCAACGGAGGTATGAAGTGACTGGAAACCGGGCAGCGTGGCGGCGATAGCCAGCACCGCCCCGACAAGGCAGCGTTTAACGATTGAAGGATTCATATTCCCCCCGCGAAATTTTGCCGCCACGTAACAATTTGAAAGACTGGTGTTTGTAGTACCAGTTGATAGCCAGCATCAGCACACCAATCAGTACACCGCCAACCGTTGACGCATCCTTGAGCGACAGATCGCCCAGCCATGCCAGCAGCACGGCGATGCAGTAAGTGATAAAGGCGCTGATTCGTTCAAGCGTCATAATTCAGTCCCATAGCTGGACGGTCTGCGCCGTGGTTGACGCCGTAATGTCCGGCAGCTCCACCTGCAGCCCGTGCGGTAAAAATGGGCCGTACTCAGCCAGCCCCGGATTTGCCTGCAGAACCTTCTCAGTGACACCCTGCGTGCGCCCGTAATGACGCCAGCAAAGCGCGTCTACCGTGTCATACTGATGCGCACGCACTTTCATCAGATAAGCTCCACCGTACAGTGCGGTGCATCCTGCACCCGGCTGATAGCCCAGCGAGCATCACGCCACAGATCGCCGCTGGCCTCCGCCAGCTCCTCCCCTCGCTTCACACCTGACGCCGTGGCGTCATAGTCCTGATAACGCTCATTGAGCACAGCGCGCGCCCAGCAAAAAACAGCGTTGTGGTAGTGCTGGATACGCTCGCTTTTGCCATCCAGCATTTCTGCGGGAACCTCAGCAAGTGTCCGCCAGCCCAGCATCTGCTGACGGTTACGGAAGTCGAACAGCTCAGCGTTAACCTCAGAAATTGCCGTCAGCACGACCTGCTTTAAACGCGGCTGCGTCACCGTGCCGTCAGTGCGCATCACACTGCGAAATTCCGACAGGTCCACATCAGGCCAGAACGGCGTATTTTTAATGACCTCCACCTGTTCCGGTGCCTGTTCGGGCGCAACAAACTTCATGCGGCTTTCTCCTGAATAAGTGGGCGGTGGACGGGGTTTTGATGCGGCAATGCCTTTCGCCACCCCGTGCCGCCCGTGCGCGGGGCACGTTCTTTAGCGGCTGTCATTGCGCAGTCTGCGCTCCAGCTGCTGCTTTTCTTTTTTCACGCCACAGCGGGGATCAAGCTGCAGCGCATGGGTAAGGTGATTCAGGGCAGATGCAGGGTTGCTTTCGCTCAGTACAGCGCCGATGGCTTTATGCAGACGCGCCCGCGACTGGTCCGGCATATCCAGATCGGTTGTCAGGTCCAGCGTCTCCAAAAGCAGATCGGCATCAAAACCGGCTGCGGCTAGCAGAGCGCTTTGCGCCGCGTCTGCCATTTCTTCTGCCAGCACGGTCTGCACGTTACGGTTGCCCAGCGGCATTACCCAGCCATGGCGCAGTGCATGACGCCCGATTTCCAGCGCACCGGCATAATCACCGGCGTCGATACGCCACAGCATCACGTACATCAGCACGTCATCCTGCTGCGCACCTCCGGCAGCCAGCACACCCTCCGCCCAGGCGGAATATTTCGGCAGCAGTTCCACCTTGATTTCCGCCTTTTTCACCGTGGACTGGACGCCCTTGAGGCGGCGGCGGTCTTCTGCGAGCTGCAGCAGCATCAGGTCATAGCCCGACGCATGGCGAACACTGCCGCCCTCACTGGCGGCCTGTTCGGCCTGAATGCGCAGGCGGTGCTGCCGTGCGGGACTCAGGCTCATGCGTTATTCCCCACTTTCCGGTGCGGCAGGCGCGCTGAAATCACCGATTTCGATGTTTTCTACCAGCGCCGCGCAGCGGTAGTCCTCGACCACATACGCCTCGTTGACGGATTCAAAGTTTTCAATCCGGTCACGTTTCGGGTTGTCGATAACAGAACGGCGGCGGGTGTCTGCCTGCCAGTAGATGGACAGGTTATCCAGACGGGTGATCAGCAGGGCATTTGCCGGGAAGAAAGGCGCGCGCACAGCCTGCAGGCCGCCCATGCGTTTCTGGCTGATAATGAGATCGGCAGCCAGCTTTTCACTGTTTTCCTGGTCTTTGTTGACGAGAGGGAAATACTTGTCGGACAACAGCTCACGACCACAGATCACCACCAGTTCATCATCGTCCTGGTACACCACATCGATCAGCTCGTTGACGGCATCCATCACCACAGCATCCAGATTTTCGTAGCCTTTTTCATCAAGCCCCGACGCGCCTTTACCCACTTTCACAGCACCTTTAGTGGTTACGCCGTCTTTGGTGGTGCTGCCCATAACGTGATCCGGTGCATCTTCACGGATTTTCTGCAGCCAGCCTTTGTTCACATCCTGCAGCAGAGGGTTAGCAGAACGGTCAGAGGTTTTGGCGCGGTTCACGCCGTTAAAGCCAATCATGATGCGGTCCAGCGCCTGACGCTTGATGATGGCGTTACGCACGCGCACCTGGAAGTCCTGGAATTTAGCCCACAGGTCCAGCTTCGCGTAGGTCAGTACCGTGTCATAGTTGGTCTGCTCGCATTTGTATTCCACATCCACCATCACCATCGGATCGGTAGGCTCACGGTCCTGTTTGGTGGTGTCGGTGGTTCCGGCAACGGTGCTACCTACGCCCAGCCCCAGCAGTTGCCCGGACTGTTCATCTACCGGCGAGACGTTAACCAGCGTCAGGAATGCAGCGGACTGCTGGATCTCATCCTCCAGCGTCTGCTGTACGGACGGCTCAACGTTGAACTTGCTGGAAAGCTCTTCCACCTCAACACCGTTCAGGCGGGCCAGCTGCTGCAGGTAGGCATTGAATGCAAATTTAGTTTTCTGTTTCATCGGGTTTTATGCTCCATCAGCAATTGGTCAGAGAGCCAGCAGGCGCAGAGCCGCCCGGCGTGCGCTGGCGAAAATCTTTGCGGCTATCTTCCTGGCTCAGCTTCTGCTGCAGCTCGGCAAATGCCGTGGTTTGCGCCTGCAGCGCTGTTTCCAGTTCAGAAAGGCGAGTGCCCTGCTCAGATAAGGATTTTTGCGTGCTGTCGCCCAGGCTCTGCTGCTCAGTTGCCAGCAGCTCCACGGCTTTATGCACATCAGAGAATCGCGCATCGTCGCTTTGTTCTTTTTTGGTGAACATCGCAGCAACGCGGGAAAAAAGGCTCGGTTTTTCGTCCTGGGTTTCTTCCAGTTCGATCACCGTTTCTGCAGCGGCGGTAAACAGGTTTTCAGGGTTCTGCTTGCGGTTCGCCAGCGGGTTATGCGCGGCGCTGGCGCTGAATGCCAGCATTTCGGTGCCAAGGCTCGCCGGATCGTCCGTCGCACCCAGCCCCACAAGGTAGGCTTTGCCGGTGTCGGCAAACTTCGTGCTGACCTCCATGGATGTGAAAAGCTTCTGGCCTTTCTTCACCAGTTCCACCAGGGCTTCCGTGGGTTCGATATCGGCATACAGCGCCATCTTGCCCGCCAGCGGCCCGTCCTTGATTTCTTCTGCAACCAGCCCCGTCACCCTGCCGTAGCGGTTAAAGGTGCTGTCCGGCAGATAAGACTTGATGTGCTCAAGGTTAATCAGCGCGGTATAGACCGCCGGGTTGTAGCTGGCAGCCATCTGTACCAGCCATTCACGCTGGATTTCGCGCCCGTCAGTGGTGGCACCTTCCACCCCGATACGGAAACGCTTTGCTTTCACTGTCATGAGCCGTGCTCCGTTAGAAAAAACTTACTGGAGCCTTATGTTTGCGGTGATGGGGGGAGTGAAACAACGCGCGGCACTTGTACGGTAAACCACACAAACCGCAGCCGGGGAAAGCCGCCTGTCAAGGCCGTATGTTTGTGCCATGAACACCACACTGACCCCCGCAGACCTCGATCCCCGTCGGCAGGCCATGCTGCTGTACTTTCAGGGATACCGCGTAGCCCGCATTG
>PPYE01584806.1_pt1 | contig 59483 bp, 54 predicted proteins | sample 1559881 | NCBI WGS metagenome assembly PPYE01 (sample SAMN08240022, study PRJNA423297) | Human gut metagenome, whole genome shotgun sequencing project.
TTGCCGTGGCAAACAAATAGTACTTTTATCATACTCTTCAAATCCCTTCATAACCCTGTAAAGCCCTATGTTTTCAAGACTTTACAGAGTTTATATTTTTGTTTGGTCCTTATACAAGTCTTTATAATCCTATGTAAATCTACATATTTTTTTCGCCAAATGATGTAAAATGTGATGTAAATCAATTTCTATTTTTGCATTTTACATCATCGCTTTTTGAACTTGTTTCTATACATATTTACTCAAATTTCTCATATTTATGGGCTTCTTGATAATTATACCATACATTTAATATTAATCCTCAAAAAATCTGATGCAAATTCAAATGATGTAAATTGTTCAAAATACATCAATTGAGCTTCGTAATTCTTTTTACTTCTGCTCTCGCATCCTCAAATTTTAAGTGAGTATATGTATTCAGAGTTACGGATATATCAGAATGTCCCATCAAATACTGTAACGTTTTTGGGTTCATTCCACTCTTAGCCATATTAGAGCAGTAAGTATGACGGCAAACATGCGGTGTAATAATAGGCATCTGTTCCTTATAAATGCGATTGTATTTTTCTCGGATATGTTGAAAATATTTCTCCCAGTGTAATGCAACCATCGGTTTATTATTTTTGTCTAAATATAAAAATCCAAGTTTACCATCTATAACGGGTTCTACCTTTACTTTTTTCCGCATTTCTACTATTTTTTTAAAGCATTCATATACATCGTCAGTCATAGGTATCGTTCTTTCACCCGCTGTAGTCTTTGTATTGATAACCTTATATACCATCTGGCTATTTCTTTGCAACTGATGATCTATAGTAATGGTTCTGTCTCTCAAGTTGATATCTGACAGCGTCAATCCTACAAATTCGCTGATTCTCATTCCTGTATGGAATAAAATATATATCCCTTCATAATAACGCGAAAAATGTTTATCATTCTTGATGAATTCTAAGAATTTTTTTTGCTGCTTTCTTGTTATGGCATCTCGGGTAACGCTATCATTAACAACTACCGTCGCCAACTGAAATTCAAAAGGGTTTTTTAATAAAATATCATCGTCTACTGCCATTTGAAAAGCAGGTCGAACAACTCCACGCACTGAATGTATCGTACTATATCCTCTGCCATCTACCTGCTGAAGCTTGATTAACCATGCTTTTGCATCTGACTTTTTTACCTCATTTATTTTCAGTTGTCCAAAAGGCTCCTTTTTTATGATATTTATTACAAAATTATAGTTATTTCTGGTATTATCTTTAACACCTGTTTTCTGTCCTATATATTTTTGTACTAGCTGTAGAACCGTCATATTCTGCCCTGTAATAATGAGCTCTTGTTCTAATTTTCGCTCAATTTCTTTTATTTTTTCTCTAAGTGAAACATCCTCTCTCTTTCCCGCTGGAACTTTATCTGTTGTTACCAATTTCCAGCTATAGATTACCTTTCTCTCCCCAAATGAATTCGTATACTGGTAAATGTATTGCCCATTTTTCTTTTGGCTTTCTCCTGTTTTCAGAATTCTTCCTTTATTATCTCTTCTCTTTTCGGACATATATTCTCCTTTCATAATCCAAAAAGAGCCTTGAAATGATATTCAAATATTATCATATCAAAGCCCCTTGTTTCAATGACTCTTATAAACTTTCTGCATGTTCTAAAAATTCTTCTAGCTTCTTACGTTTTATTAATCTTTTAGAACCTATCCAAAGAACATATTCACATCCATCTTCGTCTGTTAACTGCCTCAATTTGTTTATTCCTATATTAGTAAAAGCTGCCGCTTCTTCCAAAGTAAGGTTTGCTTTTTCCCAAATTGGAACATTTTGATGTTTCTGGTTCATACATCCTCCTTTCCTATAAATCTCTACTGACAAATCCTCAAAATACAAGAACCAGAAAAACAAGTATTTTTTATATCTGTCATTGCCACGCTAGGGAGACTTTGCGTACTATTGTGCTAAGTTCTACACTAAATATAAACAGACTTTTAAGCCTATTCTGTATTTTCTAATAAACTTTTCAATACTTTCTCAAAATATATATTGTTCTGCTATAAGCAGAGTAAAAGTATCGTAGTTTGAATTTCTTTGAGTAAAAATTCTGCCATAAATTATCATTACGTATGTTTCTTTTTCAAACACTCTAACTAATTTTTTGTTCGCCCCATTGAATCTGAAGTTTTCCTTCCTGATCCACACTGGTTGTCATCAAAAGGGAAAATATCTGGGGATTGATGCCGAATCTTTCATATAGTTCTCCGTTTTCTAGCAATTGATTTTTCATAAACAGGTTAAGTTTCTCCTTCGCCAGTATCATCTTTAGCAGGTTCACTTCAATGGAATTTTCATAAATTAAAAATACCACCTGCTTAAAATTTCTGGACGTATACCGGATAAACCGAAAATAATACTGTTCCATAGCCGCATGATTGTAATGAAGCTCTGGTAGGATAATTTTATCCACATCATCTATATTCATAGATTCTGACAAGCTTTGCTGCGTAGAAAGTAATATCCCATTTTCTGTCTTTCTTAGTTTTTCTACAATCCTCTGCCGCTGCTTGCATGGAACTTTATCCCCTGTGATATAAAAGATCTGCCTTTCTGGAAATGCCTGCTTTAAATATCGGTAATAGGAATCTGCCACTTCTATTCTGCGTACTCCAATCGCAACCTTCTCATACTTCCACATCTGCAAAAGACGGATTGCTTTTTTTACCTTCGTAGGTACTTCATTGCTATCGTATTCGTATGCAAGAGAAGGATCTGCACATATCTTCAGAAGGAGCAGCAGTTGCTGCAAAATCCGAAACATGGAATCCTTTCGTGCATTGCCGTAAGCTGCAAAATACTTCCTGCGGATTTTATCAAACTCTTTTACTGCTATTCGATACACTTCTTTTTCCCTTTCGCTAAAAGAACAGGTTCCCTGGTAAATCTTATAAATTTTCCTTCCTACCACTTCTTCAAAATTTTTTGTTATGACTGTTTTTTCTAATAATTCATCTAAAAATGATGCATTATAAATATCCTGATTTGCCTTCTCCAGACCAAACACTGTAATCTTCTTTGGTAAATAGGAATAAGAAAACAGTTCATACCCTCTTTTATAAGCTGGAAATGGCTGATTCAAAAAGAAGTTCCTATTTTTTTCCATCTGTCCGTTTTTGAATCGGTAGATCCATTCATTCTTTGCCAGATAATGAATAGAGTTGTTATAAAGCAGTTCTAATTGAGGTGCTGCTTCTACCACGTTATTTCTTGTCAGTGTTCCTGTTGCCAGCACTTTATATCTGCATTTTCGAAAAACAGAAAGCATTGCTTTTGTACGTTTTGAACTTCCGTTGGTAATTGCATCACTTTCATCAAAAATCAACATGACTTTCTGACAGCGGATACGTAACAGTTTTTTCATCTCCCTTTTTAATTCCGTAAGCAGATTGATAGTCAAGAGCACAATCTGTCCTCTCTGTACCCTTTTTATGTCCTCCCTCTTCCGAATACGGTAAAAATCAATCTGATAGTCTTCCAATATTTCTTCCCATGTATTATTGATTGCCAGGGCTGTGCCGACAATGAATATATTCCGGACAGGATTATATTTCATTCTGTACTGCGCCATTGCCAGTGTACAAAGGCTTTTTCCAGTTCCCATAGAAAACTGTAGGGCAGCGTATCGTTTCTGCAGCAGTTTATTCACTTCTTTTTTCTGTACAGCATTCAGATATTTGACCTCCCCTGTCATTTGACTTGTTACATGCCAATTTTCCAGATATTCTGCAATTTTGTCATCCTGCTTCATTTTCTCAAAAGATGTTTCCTGCAATGCAAATTCTCGCCGTTTCTTCTTTAAGAACTGCTCAAATCCAGGAACTTCTCTTTTGGATAATACAAAAGAATTGATAGAACCCAAATTCATATCGGTCCCATTTTCCCGATAATCCTTTTCTTTAAATCCATAAGTTGTCTTTACAATCCGGATTTCATTCCTGTATGTCTTATTCGCAGAAGATAAAATCCCCTTTAATTTCCGTAAAACATCTTCCGGCTGTATTTTAATTTTTTCCCACTCCTGCCAGGAAAGTTCCTCCGGTTTCGTCTGCTTCAGGTATTTCTGCAAAATCGCTTCTGCCAGTCCAGCTTTATGAGCGATATTTCGATTTCTTTTGATATCAAACAAAAGTTTCACCGTTTTTTCCTGAAATACCTGTTTCTGCTTTGCCTCTAAATCTGTATTCTGACATTCAAAATAAATATTTGCAGCATTTTTTCTTCGTTCCTGAAGAACCGGTAACACATAAGTTTGATAAATTTCCTGTGGCCGCTTCAGAACTTCCAACTCTGTAGTGTATGGTCTTTCTGTTACATACTGACTCTTTTTCTGCAAAATCATTGCTTTTGTCCGAAAAGATGTCACACCATACTCTTTGAATGCATCTGCCGGCAAAGAAAATTGTACAATCAAATTAAACATGTGATTGATTTCTTCAATATCCCCTTTATTTGAAAAATCATCTGAAAGGAAACTTTCCGAGACCAGCAAAACCAAAAGACCCCCGTTTTTCAGTACCTGATATGCTTTTTTGCAGTAATACATCTGGGAAGATACCGGTGCTTCTTTTGTTCCCCATTCCAGATGAAAGGGCGGATTTCCAAACACAATATCCCCGCTTAAAACAGGGGAATACTGCCGGATATCGCCATATTGCAGGTTTGCCTTCGGGTAGAGGTACTGGGCAATCTTCACCGCTTTCATATCAATTTCTGTTCCATAGATATTACTTTCTGTAGGAAGATAATTAAAAAAATCTCCTTTACCATAAGTCAAATCATAAATTATATCCTTCGGTTCCGGTTTGACGCAGGCAACAAGAAATTCACATATTTCCGCTGGTGTAAAAAACTGTCCCTGCTCTATTTCTTTTTTCGCTTCTGTATAAGCATGAAAATTTTGAAAGTCTTTCCTGTCCAGTCCATGCAGCCCACCATTTCCCATATACACATTAAAAATATCCTCTGGTGTGATCCCATATAGTTCTGTTTCATGATTTTCCACTAGATACAAAATTTTCGCATTCAAGTTTTGTCTTTGCTCCATTGGTATTTGAAGTCCCTTATCTCTTTTGTATTTTCCCATTAGGCCGCCTCCTTATAGCCGAGATACTCTTTGGCAAAAGACAATGCATGTACACCACTGGCAAAAACAATATCCCATCTGCCATTTTTAAAATACTTAAATTTAACAACTTTCTTTCCAAGCGCAGGGTGTTCATCAAAAATCCCTTCTTTCTCCTTTTTCCCGCTATATGAAAAACTTACAAATCTTTCCAGCCAGCCATCATAAATAGAAACCTGTTCTTTACTGGAGTCAAAAAAAGTCAATGCCCGTAAAAGTGCTTTATATTTTTCACTATCCAGACAGATTTCGTATTCTCCCCAAAGATCTGTTTTGCTGCATAACAGGTTTTGAATGGACAGTTTTTTACTTTGCAATTTATATTTTGCATAGGTCACTCCTGCTTTTGCATCTGTTTTAATCTCCTGCTCCACTTTCTCCTGAAAACTAAAACCGCCCAGATAAGAAAAAATATCATCCAAAATCAACGGATACTCAATTCTGGCAAACAAAACTTCATGAAGATTTTCTTCTTTCTGTTTACAGCATTTCTTCCTTTCTTCCCGATAAATTTGCTTCTCTTCTTCTGTTAAAGAAGAAATCCGCTTATGTAATACGGGTTCTGCCAGAGTCTGCAGGGAAATATAGCGTTCATACGAATGTTTCTGTATGGCAAGACCATATTTCCGGTTAAAGAAGGAAATAATGGTTCTGATAAAATGATTATGTACCTTTTCCATCAGTTCTGTTTGTTTCTTTTTATCCATACAAATCAGGTTCTGTTGGTACACCCTGTCTGCATATTTCTGTACCTTTCCATAAAAGGTCAGTTCCTGCTGGTGCAGTGTTTCCATATCTACAAACATACTTAAAAAATGATTTCTGGTACTGTCATATAATTTTTGCTGTATCTGACAAAATTGCTGGTCTTCTTTGGACAGCCTGGTCTTATTTTGGATTTTGACACGTTGTAATTTTTCCAATACATCATTCATATCTCTGTTCCTTTCTCTTCATAAGAAAAGGCAGAAGAATGTTCTAATCCTTCTGCCTGTGTTTCTATTCTCTTAAAATTTTTATATTTCTATGCAGCCTTTTTTTCTTCTTCTCCTTTTAGAAGCCTTAATTTTTCTTCTGCATAATGAACAAATTCTACCATTTCCTGCGGATAACGAATCCGCCCTTTCCCCTGACATTGCACAATCTTCCCTCTTCTCCAGTCAACCGTAAAAAAAGGCTTATCTGGGTCGGTCTTTTTCCGGATAAAATACACATCACATTCCCGATTGGCAATATGAGGGATATAACTTCCTACACAATGTCCTAACGCCTGCCCTTCTTTTCGGATTTCCTGACAATTTTCAGGAACTTTTAAAAGATAATCCTTATCCTGAATTTTGGTATCCAGTAGTTTTATATCTTTCTTTAAAAGTTGGTTCACGGTTCTTCTTTCTTTTGCCTGTTTTCTTCTTTCCATCTTATCTTGTTGTTTTTGATACTCCAGGAAAGTCTTGTCGTGAACATCTTTAAAGTTTTTTGGAAACAGAACGTATCGGCTTTTCAGATCATATTCCAATTTTTCTGCCCACTCAATATAATCTTTCCAGCTTCTTATATACGTCTGATAACATTTCATTTCCACATGACTGATACCAGATACATCACCGGACAACTTATATGCCTTTCCTTTTTCTTCTTTTTCAATCTGCTTTGCCAGATAATTCACAATTTTCCGAATAGATGCATACTGGTTTAATTCCAAGAAATCTCTATTACTCTCAAAAATTTTACAATATGCAAAAATTTCCTGTTCCGACAAATGGATTTTTAGTTTTTCCATTTTCTGTAAAACGCCCCATTCTCTTATCCCCATATTATACTTACTTAGGATAGAGCAATATCGTGAATTTATTCCTAAGAAATGTCTTGTATTCGTTTCCTTTGTTTCTTCCCATTCGTTTGGAAGCTGATATAGGCATTCCAAAGCGATATAAAACATATTCTGCTTCACGAACTGTTCAAGCAATGGGAATTTTAAATATGTCTTCAGATAATATACAACCGGCAGCTCTACAAAACGATTATTTTTGACAAAATAATCTAAGGAGCAATATTCAAATGGTGTTCCTTTAAAAACATTTTTCAAATTATATGGATACACCATTCCAGGCATTTGGGTTATCGTCTGATATGCTTTTATCGTATAATTCAAATGATATCTGTAGTGAAAATACGGATCTATATATTTCTCTTTCCATACATTCTTATGAGCCAAACAGCTATAAACCGGGTAATAAAAATGGAATTTTTCCTGAAATACAGCCCGATAGTCTTCATGATAGGATAATGTATATTCTCCCGTACCATGCGCAGCATAAGATTTTCTAACTTCAAAATGACGTAGTATGATTCTATCTGATGCTTTTTCAATTTTAACTGCTTCTGAATAATCAGAAAAATATCCTGATTTTCCTTTTGCTTTAAAAATTGATTTCCGCTTGCAAATGGGACACACATATTCTTTGTTATGCCTTGGTATAGATCTCTCCAATTGATATTCCGATTTACAATGACTACATGTGCAATCTATCATCTTTCTTCTGGAATACTGATAGAAAATATATTGACTTTCTTTTAACACCTCGTATTCCAGCCATTTTTCAAATCTCCCAGTCACTGGTTTCACACTGCGAAATAGAGACTCTATATCTTTTATCCTTCTTTTTTTTCTTTTTAACGACTTTTCTGCTTTTCTTTTCTGCTGTTCTATTTGTATCAGTTGTATACTGTCTACGGCATCATCTGTACAATGAAAAAACTGTTGAATACTCCTTTTTTCCTTATATGTTCGTATCGCAATCTGAGATATAAATTTCCCCTTTTCAGCTTCCAAGATATCCAAAGTTTTTATAGACCAACGGTTTTCTTTTATAAAATATGTAATAAAGTCTCTATTAGAAAAAAAGATGCGACAGAACGGCTGATATTGCTCCTTTATAATGTTTTCCGCGTCATAAAGATTTAGGATTAAAGTCCGTTTATGTGCTACCGTAGCCTTTTGTACCTTCATCAGATAGTTTTGTCTGCAAAGTTCCATATATTGTTTATCCTTAATACCGGCTTCCACAACAGGTATCTTTTTAAGTAGTGCTTTCTTCATTTTCCTTCTCTCCATTATTATGAAATATATCATCTTCCAAATCTTTTTTTACAGGAATTGCTTCTAAAAAACAGGCTGGTATCTTGAAATATTCTGCAATTTTCTGAAGTTCCCTTTTTAATTCTTCTTCTGCACAAGCCATCTGACATAAGTAAGCAGAAACTTCTGCATTTTTCCAGTATCTTTCAAACTCACAGGACTGAAAAATATCGATATCATCTAAGTTCAAAATTTCCTGTTTCGTCATGCTTTCCGGGCAAAACATCTCCGCATTACGTATATAAATGCTTTTTACCGTAATAATATAATTTTCTCTTTTCATCCTTTACTGTTCCTTCCTTTTTCTTCTACAAGTTCTGCTTTTTCTGCATCAAGAAACTTTTTCGCAGAATCGCGGATTGCCTCTTTTAGTGCCACATCATATTCCATATGATAATCCTCATAATATTTTTGGAATAAAGTGATGCTTCTTTCCTTGTAATCTTCATTTGCTTTCAATTTGCTATACATCTCTTTTGGAAGACAGTCTTCCATATTTTCCAGAACGCTTTCTTTTAAGTACAAATACTTCTGTTCTTCATACGCCTGAAATAATTCCCACTCTGTCAACAGAATTTTCTGCCCATTTCGAACAATTTCCATACCTTCTTATTCACCCTCTTCTCTCACTTTACGCTGCGGCACTAAGGTTGACCGGAAGAACCAGATATACATAACTGTCTTTTTCATCTCTTACAGTACATGGCGTTTTTGCACTCGTAAAATACATGAAGACTTCCTCATCATCAATCACCCGCAGCATCTCCAATAAGAATTTGGGATTAAACCCAATTCGTAATTTCTCTCCCTCTTTTACAACGAACATACTTTCATTCATAGAGCCCATGTTTGATACTGCTTCCAATGACAAAATATTTTCTTCAATATTTAGAATAATTGGCTTTTTTGCATCGTCCTTCAATAACAAACTTGCTCTGTCAATACATTCCTGTAATTCCTTTTTCTGAACTTTGATTTTTGTTCCATAATCTTTTGATAATAACTGCTCCACTTTTAAATATTCTCCCTCAATCAACCGGGAGATTGCTCTGGTATTTTCTATCTCAAACTGAATATGGTTCTCTGTAAAGTAAACTGCAATTTCCTTCTCCGGATCTCCGCCAATAATCTTGATGATTTCTGCCAGTGTTTTTCCTGGAACAATGACCTTTCGCGGTTCATATTCTTTTTTCAGTTTGATTTTTCTAAGTGAAATACGGTGTCCGTCCAGCGCTACAATTTTCAGTTCTTTTCCATTAATTTCCCACAGTTCTCCTGTCATTGCCTTCTTTGAGGAAGTATCTGCTACTGAAAAAATCGTTTGCCGGATTGCCTCTTTTAAGTCAAACTCTGAAATCGTGACATGATTCTTCCGTTCCATATCGGGAATACAGGTGTACTCTTCTGCTGACTTTACAGAAAGATTATACTTCGTCTTCTTACAGCGTACAGTCGCCTGATCTTTTTCCCCTGTTTCCAGTACGACATCTCCCTCTGGAAGTTTTCTTACAATCTCCCCAAATACTTTTGCCTGGATTGCAATACTGCCTTCCTCTTCAATGTTTCCCGGCATTACTGTTTCAATCCCCAATTCCAGGTTATTCCCGGTAAGGGTAATCTCCTCTTTTTCTGCCCGGAGCAAAAGACACTCCAAAATAGAGGTGGTTGCTTTTGCAGGAACTGCCTTTGCTACAGTCTGAACTGCCTTTGCTAAATCTGTCTTTTTACAAATAATTTTCATAAAATAGTTCTCCTTTCATACAACGATAATGTCTGCTTTTAAAAACTGAATTTGTCCTCCTTTCCATTTCTGCATACAAAAAAAGACACAAAAAACCATACGATTCTTCATGTCTTTCTTTCTATTTCTCAGGATATTCCTTAAAATACTGCTTTTGGCTTCTGCCAAAATGAAATACTAACTACAAATTTTTCCATTTGTAAAAATATATTCAACAATATAATAACACAATATATAGTTTTTTACAATCCATTTTTCCTATATATTGTATGTATAATATTCCCTTATAAAAACTTTTTTTGTCCCATGTTCCAAAGGAACTCTTTAATCGTATCCATCTCCTTTTCTTTACATAAAATGCTTTTATTCTGATATAGGTAAATCATCTGCCCAGTCACATCTGTTATAAAATCCTGATTGACAAGATATTCTCCGGAAACGTTCAGAAAAGAGGTCTTTTTTCGTATTGTTTCCAATACTTTCTCTGTCAGTATATAACCCGATTTTTTCTCTCCTTTTTCTGTACAAATATCCCCGGTTTTTAAATCAATATAAACAACTTCGGATAAACACATAGCCCATGCAGAATCCATGCTTTGATCAAACAGGAAAATCGTTTTCTTTGGAAAATACTTTCTGAAAAAATGCTGGTAGATATTTAAACTTTCTACCTGTTCTTTTTCCGTCAAATAATGTGCTGCCTTATATTCATATCCATAAAAAGCCCGATTCGTAGACGTTCCGAAAAAGTAAAGAGAAGTTTTTTGTCCTGTTTCCCGGATATATTTGGCGGCTGTCAGTCCACAATTATCTATCGTATCTTCCAAAAACACGATATCCATAGGACTTTGTTCATTTGCTTTGCGCAAAGCCTTTATCGTAGAATATTCATAAATCGCATATATGTTATCTAGCTGACACGCTTCCTTTCGGATCTTCTTTCGTATATCATCCAAAAGCTTACTTTCTTTCTGGTAAAATATCGCAATTTTCATCATTTGTATTCCCTCCCCTTTTTCTTTTAGAATAGCATGCTCCGGTAAAACCACAAGGTTCTTTGTTTAAATTGCCTTTTTTATTGCGTAATTGGCTGTTCATGGTATTTTTTAGGGGGCATGTCACCGACACACCCCCGCCATCATCAAATTTCTATGCTACAAATGTGAAAAATTTTTCTTCCACATTCACACGACAGACTCTGTCATTTTCCAGTTCACGATACAGTATGGAAAATACTTCCACTACTTCCTGAATGCTCAATCCTTGAATTTCTATGTTTCGAAAAAGCTCTCCCAAACATACATCGGAATCTCTATATGCTTGCCGTACAAGGTTACAGGCATCTTCTATCGTCTTCACCGTAATACAGATTTCTTCCACTATATGCTCACCCTTTCTTTTTACTGCCAGCTCTGTTTTAGGGCCTTTTAGTAAAATGCCCATTTTCAGCATATCCTGTTTCCAGTCCTGATAGAAAGGATATTCCTGTTTATTAACATATTTGCGAAACAGTCTGTATACCCCTCTTTCTGTATACATTCCTTCCAGGTTCTCCTCATAACAACCATACTGGTTTTTCTGCCGGATATGTTTTAATTTCTGCAAATTCTTATCCGGTATATTTTTTGTCACTATTTGATATTCTTTTTCCATATTTCTCCTTTTCTTCTAAGCAGCTGCTTCCTGTTCTGCTTTCAGCACATCTGACAGATACTGGCCCTGATATTTTCCACCTTTCATCACCACATGATCCTTATAAGCAGCAGAAAGCTCCGCAGTCCATAGTGTAACCTGCGTTTTTGTAGGATCTTTTTCCTGGTTCCTTATCTTTTTCAATACATTCTTTTCCCATTTCTTTAAAAATGGTTCTGCCTCTTCATAGTCCTCTCCCGTTCTGTTATAGTCCTTACTTTTTTGTACAATGTTTCCATCTGGTTCAATTTCCATCGTATAAAATTCCTTTTCCAATTCTTCCTGTCTGCGTAAGAAAACAATATAAGAGGTTTTTCTGCTGATCCGGTCAAAATAGCATTCCTGAGTACCTACACAATGATGCAATGCTTTTCCTTCTTTTATAATATCTTCAATCTTTTGAGGAACCAGCACTGCATATTTTTCATCTTTCAGTGACTGATAGATGGGCGTGATTTCCCTACAAACCTTTTCCAGATTTGGAAATTTCCCCCGTAGTTCCTCTGCTCTCTGCTTTGTGTCTATTTCCTGCAGGGCTATTACCGCCTCATCATGCCTTCTTTCTAACTCCCGTGGTCTATAAACGATGGAGTCCTTTAGATTTTCTCCTATTTTTTTTGCCATGGACAGATAATCTCTCCATATCGTCAAAATCTTCTCTACGGGCAGCCCGCTTTCCTTTTCCATTCTTCTTAAATAATGGTAAATCTGCTGTGGCGACATTTGATTTTCAATAAAGGCAACATCTATTGTGGAAATATTATGTTTTTCAAAATAACGAAGTATATCCTCTGAAATCCACTTTTGTGTATTCTTCATCTTTTGCAGCCAGGATAAACCAGCTATTCCGCCGTCCATTTTCACCAACTGCTTTAGCAGGCAACTATTGATTCCCAAAATTTCTATCAGTTTTCTGTGATTTGGAAGTCGGCTCTTTTTATGGATGCTTTGGATCACAAACTTTTTCAATCCCGCCTTTGCAGCTTTCTCAATAGCCGGACAATGATAACGGTATAATAAATACGTTTCCGGTTCTACCATTTTCATGTTCTTTTGAAGTTCGTATAACCCGGAAGTCTTCAAAATTCCCTGGTTCAAAGAAAATAAGGTTCTCTGATATAGCGTGCCTTTATTCCCTTCAAAATCATAATGGTACTCTGCATATAAAGACTCTCTCCACCGATAGGAGCCATCCTTATATTGTCCATAATAATATGCTGTCTGGGAAAAATCTTTTTCTACGATTACCCTTCTGGTTTCAAACCAGCTTATTTCCGGAACAAAGTCACGCTTTTGATGAAATTTTGCATAGACGTTAAACTTCCGAATCACCATTTGATTAGTTCCGAACTTCTGCAACAAATAGGTGCACTCTGCTTTGTGAATAATCCTTTTTTGCATTTTCTTGGATTTATATTGTATTCGCTGTCTACACTTCGGGCAGATACCATATTGATTATGTTTTGGTAAAATCCCCTGCACTCTCGTGTTGCATCTGCTGCAATAGCCTTCTCCTTTTCTTTCCGGTTTGTAGAAAATATAGTGCTGCGTAATGGCCGATTTTCTGCACCACCTTTCCCAATCCTTTGGAAGTAGCGGAATTTGGGACATTACCTGATCCCATTCATTGGTTTCTTGTCTGCGCCTTTCCTCTATCCTATCCCATAAAATATCCGTTTGAAACTCTTCTATAATACTTCTGATAGAACTAACTTTTAAAGGTGTCCATCTGCTACATTCTGTGTCAAAATATTTCCGGAATAATGCCCAATCTCTTTTGGTACAGTGATAAAAACTCCCATAAAAATAGCCCATAATCTTTATAATTGTGGCTGTTCTCCACTTTGCTTCTCTTGGAAGGTACGAAAGATAGGTACGCTCCTTTTTATTTAAGAATACAACTATCTCCGGCTGCACTTGTCCGGCAAGCATTTCTTTTATCCTGAAAAATGAAACTGCCAAAATCTCCCCTTTTTTACAAATCTTTACAGATACTTCATATTCAAACTTCCTCATTTTCATTTTCTTTTGTAATCTCTGTTTTCTGGATTTTTTTTCTTCCTTTTTGGAAAACTTTAACATCTTTTTTGTTGCCTCTAAACAGCCGATTTCCAATAATTCTGTTTTTCTCATTTATTCTTCTGCCTTTCTTCCATCAAAATCATAATAAACATTTGGAACATATTCTTTTCCGTCAATTATGATGACTGAAAAATTAACGATATTTCCCTTAATATCTTCCCTGATGAGAAGAAGGATTGTATCTTTCCTCCCTTTTCCGATGGGATGTTTCCCACGCACCACTGTAAATCCACCCATGGGACTTCCTTTTTCTGTCTGTATGATTTTACTCAGCCTTCTGTGTGGATACTGGAGCATATATGCAACCCCTTCTATTAAAAGTTCCAATAACGTCAGTCTTCTAACAATCCGAAGCTGTGTGCAGGCAATTTTGCTGTCATCGCCCTCTTCCTGGCGTTCTCCGGCAACTTCAACCACACAATACTGCGCTAAATCCGGATTGCTATAGTAAATCAGACAGTCCAGCGGGTTTTCTGCACAATGAAACCCCGTTTTCCTGCAGGCAGCCTTTTCTGTATAATTCCATTCTGCTTCTTTATATTGAAACCCCAAACAACTCAAATTCTTCTGAAACGCTTTATACGCAATCATTTTTTTCCTCCATTTTTTCTCCATCTTCCAGCATATCAAAAAGAGAAATCTGACTGTCTTTTTTGGTCTTGCTTTCCTTTACAGAAGTCTTCACGCCTTTTACAGCAGTTTTTTCTTGTGCTTTTCTTTTTCTTTCCCGTTCTTCCTCTTTCTTTTTTCTTTCTTCCTCAGCATCATCTAATGCATAGTATTCCTCCAACCAATGGTACACTTTTTCTGAACTAACTGCGACTCCTGCACCATTTTGTCCATTTCGATTCTGTTGCAAGTAGTCTTTTGACTCTTCATATACTCTTTGCAGAATGAAATTGATTCCTTTTTCCAAAGATTTATGAGGCAGCAGTATCTGTGCACTAAGGATTTCATTTTCGCAGCGTTCCAAGAGATACTGCCCTAAAGCCACTGTCAGCCCTGGTCCTTCAAACTGATACATTTCTTCCGCAATCTTTTCAGAAGCAGTAGAAAATTTCTTTTCTTCCAACGGCACTTCTGCCAGCCGAAGTCTTTTTCCCTGCAAAAAATCCTGCATATCATTTTCTGGTATCAGCCTTTCTCTGCAAAGTTCCTGCAAACGTGAAATTTCACCTCTTGCTCTTAAACGGTCTGCAACCATATTCAAATCTTTCGTATTTTCTATCATTGTCTCAAGCATTCTTATTTCCTCCTATAAAATCAGGAAGGGGTTACCCCCTTCCCGTTATGCTGCTCTTTTTAATTCCTCTCTTTTTTCTCTGATTTCCTTGTCCTCTTCCTCAATAATACTGATCATTTGAATCAGGAATTGCTTACACCAAGTATTTCCTTCATACTTCTTTCCTATCTTACCTGCTTCTTCAATGATCTGTTCCCATTCGCTGTCCGCTCTTTGTCCTTTTCCTCTATGTTTCTTATAGAAATCATAAATTTCATGCATTGCCTTATGCATATCAATTTCTACTGTAGTTTCCAAATTAGAAATCAAGGTAATAATAAATTTATGGTTATGGTATTTCTTTAGAAGTCCCTGAATTCCCAACATGGATTTTCCAAGATATACGCCATAAAAGTCACCTACCATACTTGCAATCATTTTTTGATCTGTCACCCTGTTTCCTCCTTTCAATTAACAAATAAATTCTTCTAATGTCATCTGATTTTTCCAACTGGACCGTTTCTTATTTCCGATGCCTTCTACACTGTTACTTGTTCTGGGAAGTTCTTTTATTTTTTGATAAACTTCTGTCAGCATTTTATCCAGTTCATCTTCTTTTGAAAAGATACGCATTCCAAGAATATCTTTCCTTTTTACGCAAATCTCTAATTTCCGGATTCTTCCTACTAAAAGATCCACCTGAAGTTTTCTCCGGTCTGCTCTTCTAAGCCAAGGACGCTTCACAAGTATATATCGGAATTTCTGGCTCTGCGTATATTTCTTTACCAGTCTTTGCGCAGTTCCAAGAATTTCCGTTTCTCCTGCCATATAGTCCTCTTTAACAGTATGCGGAATTTTCTTCTTATACCCGTCATAAGCAGTTGTACCAGAAAAATAGTTCTCGCAAACCTGCAATAATTCCCTTCGGATTTGATTTAGTACTTCTCCGTCTGTGGTTAGGTGTTCTTCTGCTCCAAACTGATATACCTTTTTCCAATCATACAGTTTCTTGTGCCAAACATCTTCTCCTTCTTTTAAAGAATCTGGTCTCTTTTCCTCTATTTGTTCCATAGTATTTACCAACTCCCATCTTCTGAAATGATCGAAAATCCGCCAGTTTATGAAGATACATATCCTCATGTACCTTTCTTTTCTCTGTAAAAATATCCATTCTTTTCCAACTGTTCCAGCCTGTCTAAAATTTCTTTTTCTGAAAAACAATCCCCCTGTTTCTGATGCTTTAATTTTCTGTACATCATTCTTCTGCAAATAGGGTGAGCCGGTCCATAGTCATAAAGATATCTTGCCTCTCTTGCATTCAGGTTGCAAAAGATTGCAATCAGTAACTGATAATATCCTGCCATTGTTTCATCTTTCATGCACACCTCTTTCCTATCGGTACTTTAGCCGAAAAGTTCCTCTTGCTAAAGGCAGAAAACAATCGGCATGTTCATATAAAGTTGCCCGAATTCTCGCCTCATAGTTTTTATTCTTCTTGGCTTTTGGGTGCTCTCTTAATTCCTGATATAGCTGCTTTAGCGTTGCATGTCCATCTAGATGTTCCATTGTCATTCGTAATAAATGAAACCACGTCAGTGCAATAGAATCCTGTTCATGTATCTGGAATGTCCCTTCCTTTCTGATTGAAAATGGTACAAGAAAAATTTCTTCTTTTTGAAAAAGTACCAATGTTTCTGTCACAATAGGAATAAAAGGTTTTCCTGAATATTGTTTCTTATTGGAAGTGCAATGAAACTGGCCCTTTACAATCCAGGACTTCATATTTCCAATATGGAGCATATCTGCTGCAATAGAATGGAAGATGCCTTTCTGCCGGATGTCTCCTACCAGGATTGCCAGATATCCATTGTGTCTTAGGCTAAAATATAGTTTTTTGATCACATAGTTCAGTTTTTCAATATAATCTTCATAGTTTTCACATCTGCTCAAATCATCTTTATGAGGTCTCCCCCACATATTTCCGGAATACCGGATAATATCATGGTACGGAGGATGGAAAAAAATTAAATCTGCACTATGCATTACTTCATCTTTCAATGCATTCCAATTTCCAAGCCCCTTTGGCGGATGCGGGTTTAAATCATATAAGACAGAGGAAATATGCAATTTCTCTGCCACATCTTGGCTGGTTCCGGAACCGCTCATGGGATCCAGAAACAAAAAATCCTTCTTCTTTTCATACTGCCTGCTTTTTTTTACAAACTGAATGAGTTTTGCTACAACCTGTGGGGAACAATTTCCTCTCCACTGATTGTTGCCTCCTTCTGCCCGTTCCGGAAATGCCATAAAAGAAGTCAGATCTTGTCCTACGCAATGTGTAAGTTCCTTTGTCCCTAACGTCTGTACAATTTGTTTCCAATCGGAACCAAATTCTGTGCGTAGAATTTTACTTGCACGCTGTAAATCACTTTCTTGCACACTATCATACTCCTTTCTACACATACAAAAAACGATACAAAAATCTATTCTGGTTTTCATATCGTTCTCTCTGCTTTTTATTTTTTCTTTCTTCTCCTTTCCAAAAGGCAATAAAAAAAGCACTCAAAGAATTTCTTCCTGAATGCTTTTGATATACGCACTTTTTAATTAAGTATCAATACTTTAAAACTTCATTCTAACCTTATGGTCAGAAAAAATTACAATTCTTCTATATGAAGAATAAAACTGAATTACAACTTCATGGTAACATAATCCAATAGTTTAGTCAAGATTATAGATTATCTTAAATAAAGTTTACTTCCTTGGTTTTATTCCATTCTAATAAGAAAGTAGATTGCTTCTAACGTTTTGAAAACAACTTATTTTTTTGTTCTTCTGTTAATCTGACATAAACCTCTATTAATTTCTCATACATAAGCTTTGTCAAAATACAATTTTTTTGAGATGCTTTATTAATACTACCAGTTTCCAATAAATTCTCATTTGGACATCCGCCTAAGCATAAATTCTGAGCCCAACAGTCTTTGCATTGCTCATGATTTCCTATATGTAAGTTTTTGATAAATTCACTTTTTTTTGTGCTCACTCCATTTTTTATATCTCCTAATGAATATTCCTTATTTGCCACAAATCTATGGCATGGATACAATCTTCCATCTATATCAACTGCATACATATTTCTTGCAACACCACATCCTAAATATCTTTCACTTCCATACTCGATTTTTTCTATAGCCGAATATAAATCAATCATTTTTTTTGCTTTTTCGATATTTCCCATTTGAATAAGCTTTTCAAAATGGGAAATATATTTTTCATATTCTTTGTATAATTCATTATAATCTGAATCTTTAAGCATATTTTTTGCAATTGCAATAGGCACAACACGAAATCCTAATGATACTAAATGTTCAAAAATTTCGACATACCCCATGTTATTACTGGACACAGTAGCTCTAGCTGAAACCAAGGAATCTTTCCTTAAGTTTTCTGTTTTTTTAATTACAGTTTCATATGATCCTATACCATTAATATCGTATCTATTCGCATTATGTTTTTCTTTCTCTCCATCTATGCTGATTTGCATAATAAATTTGTTGTCTTTTAAAAATTTTTCTATCTCTTTATTAATCAATGTTCCATTTGTAGTAATAGAATATCGAAATTTCCTTCCAGCGTCTATTTCTCTTTTTTTACAATATTCTACAACTTCTTTTATCAATTTAAAATTCAACAAAGGCTCACCACCAAAAAAAGTAATAAAAAGTTCTTCGTCATCTGAATTATTAATCAGAAAATCAACAGAATCAAATGCTGTCTTTTCGGACATTATTCCTTTATTTGTATATTCACCTCCATTTCCATAACAATACACGCAACGTAAGTTACATTCTTGTACAACCATGAGAATTATCGCCGATATTTTCTTATTGACCTCCTTATCAAGAAGATCATTTTGGCGTATACTATTCCTCATAAAGCCGGTCCGTGCCATTTCTGATAAAATATTAATAACTTCTTCTCTCCTTATTTTTTTCTGTAGTCTTTTACATGCTTCACCTATTGTCACTCCTTCACAAGCTAAGATTGCCTTGGTTATATTATCTATTTCAAAAAGTCCGCTTGCATTGATTGTATACAAATAAATCTTTCCGTCAATAAAAAATTCTTTATACGGATAAAATTTTATCACTTCATCTTCTTTTAAAAATTCCATAAGTCCATCTCCTCTTTCATAAAAAATGAGCCTATCCAATGCGACTATAGCAAATGGACAGGCTCGGCAACTAGTGAATAAAATCATGTGACCATTCATCACAGAAAATACATGGCCAATTATTTCTAATTGCTTCGTCCTTATTTACACGTCTGAACATTCCTTTCACTCCCCTCTGTTTTGAAATATCTATAGTCTATTACCTAATGAGGTAAGAAAACTATCCACAATTTTTGTTTCGCCTGCTCAAACAGCATTTTATCTTTGAGCAGGCTTAAATGCTAGTGAATAAAATCATGTGACCACTCGTCACAGAAAATGCACGGCCAATTATTTCTAATTGCCTCGTCCTTGTTTACACGTCTAAACATTCTTCTCACTCCTCTCTATTTTTCTAATATCTATAGTTTATCACCTAATATGGTGAATAACTATCCAATGTACATCATTCAGTAGCACTTATTTTTTTTATATTTGTTGCATACATAATTCCAGATATCACTAAAAGAATAAAAATAATAATGCTTCCTGATAAAATTAATTCTAATGAACTCTTCGTTTGAGTAAATATAATTTGCAAAAAAATCGCCATTATAATAGATCCTACGATAGTTGCTGATATAGATTTCTTAGCCATGCCAATAATAAACGGAAAAAGAACCAAGAATCCATTTAAAATCATAGAGATTATTGTTAAACTTACTATCTGTTTGAAATCTTTTAATAAAAAGCTCCCATTAACAATATTCCAATAATAATCTCGGAATACAATAAACAATGTACAGCACACATTACCTAAGAAGGTCCCTATCATTACAAAACTACTTATAAGTAAAAGTTTAGCTGTCATCCACATTTTAGGCTTTATTGGATAAGCAAGCATAATTAAAACACTTCTGTTAACATACTCTCCTATGATAATTTTTGAAACCAAAACAGCTCCATATACCGTAAAACACTCTGTCACAGCCATATTAACTAATTTTAAAATATTACTATAAGAATTTTTAGGCGTATCTTGCACTGATGCATACATGGATGTATTTGCAAAAAGAAGTAAGCCTAAGATAATAAGCAGTATACCAACAACATAGTACCTTGCTTTAACTTTTTGCAACTCTAATTTCATTAAATTAATCATGACTATCACCTTTACTTACAATTTTAAAAAAGTAGTCCTCTAATGAATTTTCACATATTCCAATGCTTTCTACACCTATATCGTTTTCAACTAAAACTCTTGATATCTTTCTTCCACTTACTGACAAATCATAAATATGAAGCTCATGCTCATTAATAACATCTATATTTTTAATACCTAATAGTGTCTTTAATATAAACGATCCCTTGTTTGTGTCACTCAAATCTACTTTTCTATATTTTCCTCTCTTTTTATGAATTTCTTCTATCGATGTTTCACTTAACAATATTCCTTCTTTAATCACTCCTATTGTATCTGCTATCAATTCCATTTCCGATAAAATATGACTTGAAATAAGTATACTCATATTCCATTGTTTCTTAAAATTTAAGATTAATCTTCTGATTTCTGCAATGCCTTCAGGATCCAAACCATTTAATGGTTCATCCAATATCAATAGTCTAGGTTTTGATATAATTGCTCGTGCAATTGCTAATCTTTGTTTCATTCCTACGGAATAGGTATCGACTATTCTATCGGCTGCTTCACTTAAACTCAATAAATCCAACATATCGTTCACTTGATTTCTAATAGGAATTTTCAAGTATCTACAATGAAGTTCTAAATTCTCTCTTCCTGTCAATTTTGTGTAAAAATATGGGTACTCTATTATTGACCCTACATCACACAATAGTTTATAGGTATGGTTATTGACTTCTTTTCCAAAAATTTTAACGCTTCCACTATCAGGACTTACTAAGTTTAATAGCATTTTTAATATAGTACTTTTCCCAGCACCATTAGGTCCCACAAAGCCATATATTTCGCCTTGCTTGACATGTAGATTTACATTATTTACAACTTTTTTCTTCTTATAACTTTTTGTAATTGCCTCAGTTTCTAATATATTCATTCTTTGTTTCCTTTCCCCTATTGACAGGTCGTTTAGGCTGATATATTAGCCCTAAACAAACCGGAGGCCATTGCAAACTTTCCTTTTTAGTCCGATATTCTATCACCTCACTAGCCACCTTTAAACATTTATTTACTAAAGTATTTCTTTTTCCCATTATTCATATAACCTCCTGTTTTATAATCTTCGCAAAAACCAGTAATACAGCACATACCGTGTCTGCAACCATAGCCCATAAAATATATATGTTATTAGGTATTCCAAAAAATAATACTGTTATAAAAATCCAATGCATCACAGCCGTTAGCCTTGCTACTCTTTTGGCTTCTATATGTTCCAAATTACTCAATCTCATATTAGGATGATTTACTGTCGAGATAATTAAAATAACCAAAATAGCTATAGTAAATATCAAATAGATATATGGCAACTTTCCAGAAAATATTGGAATCATAATAAATGAAATTACTATGTACAGAATTATTGTTGATACTAAACAGCTTTCATAACTCCTCATATGGAACCCACCAGTTCTTCCTCTCATGTTCATAAATACAAACATAAATATTATCGTTTGCAAAATATTGTTAAATAGAACTGATAAAACTAACAATATGGCAAGTGAATTTGATTTTTCTAATAATATTTCAACTACATAAACATATTCTTCCTTTCTTTTTTTATTAAGAAATTTCCTTTCTAATAATATATCCACGATTTTCTGTGCTATTTTATTCATCTTCTTCTCTCGCTTTCGTTGATTACTTTAGAGCAAATATCATAATTAATCAATACATCTTGCACTTTTGAACTGTAAAAAGCATTATTAGACTAAAAAAAGTCGCACTATTATTCTAAACTGTAGTACAGAGGTATATAATCTCTTAATACTTACAGAACCGAACAATAGCACGACACTATTTTTAATCATGTGGAAAAACTATTGTAAAAATAAATATTCCCGCTTCCTGTTTCACATGATTGCTTCCACCATACTTATCCGTTAGTTCACGAATATTTTCTATACCAAATCCATGCCCGAATTTATCGGATTTAGTTGTTCTTAACATTTTATTTGAAACTCTTTGCCCACATGTATTTTTAATTGAAATAACTGTCATTTTATCTTCATCTACAAATTTAATCCATATCTTTTTATTTGATTTTATCTGTTCACAAGCTTCTATGGCATTGTTCAACATATTTGCAAGAATAACAACAATATCTTCATTTCTAATCTTAATATTTGATAAATCATTCACTTGCAAAATAATCATTATATTTTTATCTATTGCTTCCTGATATTTGGCATTTAATACAATGTTAACAGCTATATTATTAGTATCTATAAGGTTGGGATCTCTTTTTAACTCTCCCGTTATCCCTAAAACATATTCTTCTGCATCTTTTATCTGACCATTTTTTAGCATCCCTGCAATACAAGACATATGATTTTTGTATTCATGAGTTTTTTTTCGTTCCTCATAATAATTATCTGAAATTAATTTGTACATTTCTTTCTGATTTTCTGCTCTCACATCAAATAGTGCTGTTTCATTTAATTTTTGCTCCCTTTCTACAATATCTCCTATTAACCGAAGAAGCAGTAGGTTCATTCCGATCAAAAAAAATGTAATAACAATAATTACATTTTGCAACTCCTCATTCTCAATACCTTTTATATTAACTAATGTTATTACAAAAATTATTATTGTTGAAAAAGGAAAATACAAAAAACGTAACCACTCACTATCTGATAATACATGAAAAAAATTTTTTATCCCCCATTTTTTACTTATAAATAATACACAAATAAACAATAACATTTTACTGACAAATATGGTTAAAATATGTTCAGAATATGTTGATATCGTTATTTCTGAAAACAATAGCAGTACCAAATAATCAATACCATATATCAGTCCTTCGAAAATGCTGGTAAATATAATTCCTACTATTAATTTAAACTTAAAATAGCTAAACATAATGATTGATACAACAATGAATGTGTAACATGTTTTTAATAATATATTATTGTTAAAAATTAATGCTCCAAAATATACTAAAACAGATAACAATGGCAAAGAAATTTTTTGCCATAGAATAAAATCATTCCTTTTTTCAAAAAAAGAAGAAAAAAAATTTCTACAACATATAATTTCAAAAAAAATAATGCCTATTCCCTGTATAAAATTAATCCAAATTTCCATTTTATAATTCTCCTTTATACTCTATAAATGCTTCTTTTGCGGCTTTGAATTTTGCTTTTGACATAGGTAATTCCTCACCATTATCTAAAACAGTTTTGTAATTTTTTATAGATATAATATGTTTCATATTCACTAAATAACTTTGATGTATTCTTATAAATTTTTGATTTTTGATTTTCTCTTCAATTCTATTTAACTTTTCGTAGAGACTAAATCTTTCTAAACTTTCTTCCTTTATCCAAAAAACAACCTTATGTAAATTACTCTCTATATAATAAATTTTTTCTAAGTTAACATTTTTCTTGCCTTCTACAAAATCAAACTCCCTTACTTCAACTTGAAAATTTATCTTATTTAAAATGGCATCAATACATTCCGTGAGCAATCCTTCAAAGTTATCATTTCCTTTTAATAAATATCTCACCACATCGTATTTATATCCCTCAATAGCATATGTGATAAATGCTGTAACAAAAATCACATATAGTTCTGATGTCCTTTTTCGTATCTCCTTTACAGTTTCTATACCATTCGTCCCCTCCATGTTGATATCTAAAAACACTATTCTATATTTTGTAACCGCTTCTCCTAATTCAAGAAATTTATCCCCCGAATCAAATAAATCAACCTCACAACATATTTTTCTTACCCTAAATTCATTTAAAACTAATCTTTTTATATAATCCCGATAATATTTTTCATCATCACAAACAGCTATTTTTAACATTCATCTATAACTCCCTTGACATTCCTCTATAGCTAATTACTTATTTCCAAAGCAATTATATATCGTTTGTATCTAGCTTGCAAATAAATCTTATTACTTCGATCACTCCTATCATAACAAATATAACTGGATTGCCATTTTATTAAAATGTAATTTGTCGGCAAGTCAACAGCATATAGCATTATGTTGTTAACCTGCCTGATATTCTTATAATTATGTCCTATACATCAATCCATGATTCCAGTTGTATTTCTACATTGCCTGTATACCCCCACTCTTCATCTTCAATATATCTCCTACATTCGTCATCCCTTATAAGCGGAACTTTGGATATTACCGTCCCCCAAAAGTTTACCAAGATATGAAAGCTTAATTCACATGGAATTCCCATACACTCATCATCATGCCGAACTTCATAACAATAAAAACCTTCTGGAACACTATCCTTTTGAATTCTTCCTGTCGAAAAAAGTGCCAAGGTATCAAAAATCTCTATTTCTTCGTAAGTTTCTTTTCGTGCATCATATCTCTCCATATTATGTACCTCTTCTTTCTACTGTTTTTTCCTTTTTTGTCTATATTGTTTATTTTGTAAATCCATTTTTAAGTAATTGATAATGCTTATAACAGAAAGATCACTTTCACAAAGATACCAAGGTGACTTTTCTTGTTCTTCCTGTAAATATTGTTGTATCTCCTCTAGACTTATTTTCTGTCTGAACAATTCCTTTGCTATTTTACTCACATAAGCAGTTATTTTTGCATACTGTTCAAATTTAAGGCTTTCTTTTCTAAGTTCTAACCGTATCATGTCACACATTTTTTTCTCACTGGAACATTTTTGAAATACCGCAATTCGACTATACGGGCCTTGTATGTATGCCCTCCAGCTACGCTCATGCTTTGTCACAATAAATAAGACTTCCTGCGTCCCTTTTTTCCATATTTTTTGATACGCAGGTTTATCATATCTATCCCATACATCTACTAAATGATCATCTCTGAAAAAAGCAAGAGGGAGTTCTTCCCTTAACATATACTGTTGAAACTCTTGCTTGCCGAACCCTTCTTCTATTTTTTTCTGTAAAAATTGGAACATGGGGAAATAATTTTTCCACTGATATTCCAACAGTTCTTCTGAATATAAAAAATGATCTATCAATTTTTGCATATTTTTCAATAAGTACAGCCATATTTCCACATCTTCTCTTTTCAGACAAAAAAGTGATTTTCCATAGTGATACACTCTCAGTTTCTCACCCCTGACTACATAAGCATACTCTGAAAAAATGTCCCCTTTATCGGAATGTACTGTCTTTCGGTACCATTCCGGCTTTATGGATCGTATATTCTTTTTATCCATCAAATCTAAATTTTGATATATTCTCTCCATAAGTTTTAATTCCTGTTTTTCTGCAAATGCCCGGATAATCTTTTCTCCATATCCATTGTCTAAATATGCATCTGACACTAAGTAAACTACCTTTTTAATTTTTCCCTTTTCTTCTATCACAAAATATCCGTTTGTCATAATTTCTCCTAAATCGTTTTATTTTTTAACTTTACTATAAATATGTATCCCAATATTGTTTCACCATATTCAATCCAGCCTGGTTTTCAGATGGTATTTTGCTTTCCACCTCTAACCATGCAAGAAACACTCTTCTTTCTTCTTCATACTCCCTGACAACACTTCGAAGTCTTCGGATCTCACGTTGGCAGGATAATACTCTTTCTTCGTTTGTCATATCAGTACCCTATCCCTTTTATGTTCCGTTTCTCTTTTTTCTACACATATACACTCAAATGCATATTTGTTCTCATCACAAAAACTGCAATAATATGGATATTCCTTTTTTAATGCATTATCATTCTCCGGTAGAATTTCTCTTCCGCATTTTTTACATATCAGCTTGTTCATATTTTTTCCTTTCATTTCTGGGTACAAAAAAGACACCAAAACTCCTTTGTTTTTGATGCCTTTTTTGTACATACCACTATTCTTTTTACTTCATTTTGGGAAAAACGATATTATTCTTTATCCCTTATTTCTAATACCTCTTCTTCGGAGATATTAAAGAGTTTACAAATCTCTGAAATCGGATAATTATTCTGCAACATGGTAAGAATGACTGCTTCTCTCTCTTTTTCTCTACCTTTCTGTTCGCCTTCTTCTTTCAACTTCTCTAATGCCTCGCACATACTGTTTACCTCCATATTTCTACTCATACGAATCAGTTCCTTTGATCCTGTCATCTGACCGACCACTGTTAATAGATCTGAGCCCATCTCCTTGTTTCCATACTTCTCCTGAATTTTTTCAAAATGCCCGGCAAAGATTTCCCTGGTAATTTCAAAAACACTTTGCACATCTGTATTATTGAACACATACCGGTCTGAATCCCGTACTTCCAAAAGGTTCATTTTGTAATCTGAGAAAATAGCGGCAATTTCTTCCGGCATTTCTACGATCATATCTTTCAGACAATACGGTCCGTCCCATTGTTTTTCACCATAATACACCGTCAATGTAATAACGGGATGAAGCCGGTCATCTTTCCTCATTTTCGATAGAAATTCATCTTCTGTCTTTTTCTCTGGGCTTTCTTTGTATTTGCGTGTAATTTCCTGATATTCCTTCAGGTAACTCATTGCGTCATACACCATATGACGCAGCGGCATGGCATAATGAATATGCTGCTGACTTTCAATTCCAAGAACAACAAATTCCACTCCATAAGCAGTCTTTTTAATCACATCTCTTGTTCTGGATAAGGTTTCCTTATAATCTTTTAATTGAATGACACCAGAAACATCTGTATCCATTTCATGCAATGTCTCTGGCTTAATGACCTCTTTCCCGCCAAACACAACTACATTAAAAAGATCAGCGAACCGTTCATTATTCCGCCAAAAATCTTTAAATATAATATCTGCTTTTGTATGTTCCACGTAAATTCCTCTCTCTTCTGCAATCACTGACTCTCTTGTTACAATTATTATATCAGACATCAAAAGAACTGACAAACGAATTTTCCTATTGTGCTTCCATAAATCCTATTCTTTCACATCTTCCATGCATACAATCTTTCTGAAATATCGGAAGATAGACTGTTGTTTTCAGGTACTTTCCTTCTGAAGCAATCCCATGTTTTCCTCCCAGTGAGTCCAAATATTGCTCGTTTCCCTTCGTGGCTGAAATATAAATATATCTGCTCTCTTTTTGGAACTTTTCCTTTGGTATATCATCAATGTAATCATAACTAAGTAGCAAAGGGATACAGAGATTTTCCGCTTTCTTTCTTACCATATCAAGAAGAAGTTCAAACATCTCCTGTTCCAGTTTTTCCGAAATTCCTTTCACATAGGCTCTTTCCAAAAACAGAACCAGTTGCTCTGTCTTCTCTTCCTTATTATCCTTTGTGAAATCTACAAATTCAAATTCTTTGTTCTCCCTTTCCATTTTTTCTTCAGATGCTTTGGTAAGCCTAAGAATTGCCCGAAGGACAATCTTGCCTTGATAAGAAATATATATAATTTTCTTATTACTGTCAAAGCAGGATAACAGACACTTCCGATACATTCCTGTCTTGTAACTTAGACAGGTTTTATCCGGCAGTTCCCCAATTTGCATCACTGGAAGAAAACGGTCTTCTTCCCAGATTTTCCATTCCTTTTTTTGAAGTTGCAGATTTTCTGCCCACAGTTTCATCTGTTTTTCCAAAATTGGAAAAGCAAGTTCTTTTTCCAGATCTGCCTCGTGGTATTTTAAATCTTTAAATTTCCCCATTAGTTCTGCCACTAATAATCTGCGCAACATTTCTGTCTGTCCGGTATCTCCTTTATAAAATTCATACAAAATTTCAGAACCGCCTTGTTCCAGGAATGCCTTGATATTTGCTTCATACTCTCGGATAAACGAATCGGAGATAGCAAAGGTGCTCTTCATCCATTCCCAGTTTGGATCATTTTTTATTAAATCGTCATAGACAGCCTGAAAATTTTTGTACCCACTTAATTTTTCTTTATTTACTAGCAAATACCGCAGTTGGAAACTGTTTTTCACTTCTGGAAGAAACCGTACAACTTTTTCCCAGGAAAGAAACAACTTCGGTATATCCGTTCCCTCTAAACCAGAAATATTTCCCAGTTCTTCCTTCATCCACTTAGATAACAGTTTGTGGGACAAAAAAGCAGCAACTGCTTCCAAAGTTTCTTCACTGTTTTCTTTCTCCAAGAGCCTTTTTTTCACCACTTCCTGCATGACTCTCAAACGGTCATCGACCCTTCTATAATTTAGTTTGTGGTATAAGCGGATATATCCCCTGTCAGGGCAGGAAGTAAATAATTTTATTTCCGCAAAAGTATACTCTTTTTGTGTCATATCTGTCTTTTCTATAATAGAGCATTCCTTTATTTTTCTGCATTCCTTTAAATTTTGAAAATTTAATGTATTTAGATTGACATACTCTTCATAAAATGATTTTTCAAATAAAATAGAATTCCACGGAAGTTCAAGAAACAGTTCTGTATTTTCTTCATACAATTTCAAAAAATGTTTTTTCTGATGTTTGACTGCATAAAGAAGTACTGACTCTTGGTAATATTCCAATCGATCCATCGCTTTTATGGCATACCGATAAACCTCCTGTACATACCCTGCTCTTGTATAGAAATTTCCTTGTGAAATCCATCCTTGTCTTACAAATCTGTTTAAATCAAACAATAACTGTTTATTCTCCAGCCATCTTGTTAAAAAACAGGATTGTATATCTTTATGTAAGCGCAGCATAATTTTTCTTAGTAACGGATAAAGTTCTTCTGCATTTTTTACAATCTGTCTGTATGCCTCTTTGCTTAACATCGGCAATGGAAACTCTGTCAAATATTTTAAAAGGTTCAATACATTCGCTTTCCCTAAATCCTGAAAGAAATCTTTCTCTGCAATCACTTCGCAGAAAAAGTCCCCAGAAAAAATCGGTTCTTTCAAAAACATTCGTTCTGAATAACTTAAATCTTGTAACTTTTTATCACCATATGTTTCGAAAAACTCCAGATTTGCATTTAATATACTGCACTCTTTTCCAGACAAATGGCTGGAAAAAAAGTATTGCAGATATATGGCTACATATCTGTCTGAAATTTCTTCTGTTTTTAAAGCTGCTTCCAATTCCTCATAAGAAGAGTCCAGTAGTGTTCCCTCTGCACCACCGATAAAACTTTCTATTCTGTAAGCTGAAATTCCTGCTTTTTGCAGATTTATGATCTTTGAAAGAAATTCCGGATAAACCACCAATTTCTTTCCATACTCAATCGGAAGCTGTTTCAGTATGCTTCTTTTTTCATCTGTATCAATTGCTTTCGTAAAAGGAAGGAGCTCTTGATTAGAAAATCCTAAAATTTCCTGCCAGCCAAGTCCTTCCAGACCCTTAACAATTCCCATGTGTTCCTTCACTGTTGTAAACATCTTCTACCTCCGTCTTTATCAACCATTCTTTTATCGCTGCTACCTCTATTCCTTTCTTTTTTCCTAAGTTTAATAGCAGTTCTAAATATTCCCAAAAGGCTTCTTGTGATAATTTCCACTCTATTTGTTCCAAATACTTCTTCAAAAACCAAACTACTGCTTTTACATAGGCATCTTTCTGATAAGAATAGGAGAGTAAATTGATTTTAGAAAAAAGATCTTCTGCTGTTTTTTCTTCCTGCAATTTCAAAAACTTTTGGTATGCTTCTGCTGTCTGCTTTTCCAGTTCAGCCTCTTTTTTCTGCCTTGCGGCTTCTTCCTGTTCCTTATAAAACCGCTCCCGTTCTTCTTTCCCCATGTATAGCATTCTCAGTTTCTTGCTTCCGGCGCCTTCTATTCCAAGCGCTATAAGTTTTTCCCAAAATTTCTGTGCCTGTTCTTTCGGAAGCCAAATAAGATTTTCCTCTTTTCCCAAAACATTTAAAAGAAAATCAAAGTATTTTTGTGGCTGAAACCGATAAATAGATTCTTCTACCCAGAAAAACAACTGAAGAACCTGGTTTGGTTTCAAATGGGGTTTCATAAAATTCATTTCATCGTATTCTCGTCTGTAATAGTATTCCTGAATTCCAACACTTTTCCATAAGAAATTCCGTTTCCCTGCTTTTCTGATTTCTTCCATGGAGCGGTTATCCAAAAGAAGTTTTGCAGTCTGAAATTTTAAATCCGTATCCATTTCTTCGATATAGGAAAGAATATAGCCATACTTCTTTTTTTCCGGTTCTTCCCATTCAGAAATCACTTTTCCTTCTCCCTTTGTAAGCAATTCTTTTATAATCTGTCGGGGATCTAAGAAATTCTTTTCTGCAAATGTTTCAAAAATATTATGATTTTGATAGTTTTCTTCTTGTAGCATCTGTTGGATATAATCCACCTTTGTCAGTCCCCTATACATATTTAGATACTCCCGAAGTTCCTGTTCTGTAAATGTTTCGTTATACAAAGTTTCCCGGATTTGCTTGTCAAAATCTTTTTTTCCCAAGAATAGCAGAATTTCTTTTGCCTGTGTTTTACATAATGGAATAAAAAACCATTTTGGATTTGCCTGTTGTTTTCCTGCATAGGGATAAAGCAACGCATATACTTTGGAATTTTTGACAGTGACCTGATACCTCATAGCTTCTAAAATTCCATTGTATCCTCCAATTTTAATTCCATAAACAAAATGATCTTTGAGCAGTTCCCCGCAAAACTTGTAAATTTCTTTCGGATATGATTTCTTCTGATTACAGATAAAAGCACAAAAACTTTCCGAAGCCCTCTCCCAAGTAATCTGACTTACTGTTTCTATCCGATCCTCTTTAGCTGCTTTTAGCATACACAGGTTTAAATAAAAAATTTCTTCTTTTTGATAACCCGCTTTTTGCATCTGTTGAAATAACTCCGTCTGTTCCTTTACATGGCTGTGCTGTATCTTTACCAAGAGTTTTAATCTTGAAAATATCCTTTTTCTCTCCTTTTTAATTTCCTTTTCGTAAGCTCTGAAAAACCAGATATACAGTTCGATATTTTTAAAGTTATCCATTATCTTTTCTTTTTCGAAGAAGCTGCATACAAGCTCCTTTAAGATTTCCCAAATTTCTTTTTCACCTTTGCCTAAAAATAAGATACACATACATTCTGCAAGTTCTTTGTATGCGTAGTTCTTTATCCTTTCGTGATAGAGTTCTTTTTTCTTTTTAGAAGATGTCAGAAAATACATCGCCCCTGCTAGATAAATATCAGTTTCCGCTTCTCGTTCGATCCGTTTCAGAAAGTTTTCATATTGTGTTCCCACATACATTTGTGCTTCCTGAAAATCAGACATAGTTACAAGAGCAAATGCCAACGCCCTGCGTATTTGGATACTATCCCCTATCTTTTCTTTATACCGCTCCAGCATCTCACCCGGATACTGAAAGGTATACGCATCTTCCTCCTTCTGTTCTTTCCCCATTGGAAGAAAACGTTTATCCTCTTCTTTTTCAAATCTCCACGCCTTATCATTCTTTGTTGATGTAAGAAAAATGATATGCTTCATAGTCTGAAAACTGTTTGCATCTATTTTTTCTTTTAAGATATCCATTTGTTCTCCTTTCTGGAAAGGGCTGCTAACACAGCCCTTTATTTCTCTCTTTTATCGTTCATCTGTCGTATAATTACAGTCTCGGATAATTGGAATTTTACCCTTACGAATTTCATCAAAAGCTGTCCGATACCCGCTCTTTTCAGGTTCTGTAAAATTTACTTCCCATTCTGCAATCACCTCTTCTAATGCGAGTTTTTTCGGGTTTAAAATCACAAGACCATGCAAAATGCCAGATACGATCCTTTGGTATTCTTCTGCATATTCCCGACAATCCAAATCGGTATCTGCGTACCAGCAATCCAACTGTCGAATCATTTGTAGGCTTCTCCATGGCGACAGCTGCACAGGATAATAAAATCTTGATGTTTTGGAATTGCTTTCATGTTCTTCCGAAAGCCAGATAACTGTTTCCTTTGAAAAGCTGGGTACCAAATAACCGTTTTGGGAATATTCCTCCAATATTCCAAGAATATCCTCCCAAGTAACCTGTCGGAAGGAATAAGGTTGCTTCGTCTCTGCAAAATAATAATCGTCATCTAGCAAAGAAATTCCTCCTCTTTTTACTTCAGAAACACTTCCTTCTCCATCTTTTAAAATCTCCTTTACAACATCAGTTGGATAGAAGGAATCCATGCATCTGGCAATCTTTTCTGCATCTTCTCTCCTTCCCTTTTCTACCAATCTGCTTTCATATTCTTTAATTCCTTCTATAAGCCTCCACCATTCCTCTTTGGAATTTGGGGAACCATTTTCTTTGCCACTATCTTCTGATATTTCTTCCACAATAGTATCCTCTATTTCACAATTTTCCTCATCGAGTACATCACTGTTTTCTATATAATTCATTTCACCTAATGGAATTTCATCCAAATGTTCTTTCGCATATTCCAGTGCCTCTGAGAATGTTTTTATGGTTTCTGGCAGCAAGAGTTCTCCATGATAATAGGCATTACAGAGAATAGAACAGGAAAGCTTTTGTCGGATATTGCTTCCATCCTCACAAAATTCAATCGACCAGATTAGATTGTCAGGTATATGCTCCATTTCTGGAAAATACATGCTACATTTTCCATCTTGAAATTCCCATTGAGTTGCTTTTCCAAAATCAATCCAGCTTCCTTTTCCCCTGTTAGCACAACTGACTTCATGCTCCGGCTGTCCAGATATAACCGAATAAAATCCATTACTTTGTACCACGTTAGGTATTCTCCTCTGTCCTAAAAATATATTCAATCGATGTGCTCTGATAATAAATTCTCTCTTCTCTTGTATTACTCGTTTTAATTGTGCTAAGTTTTTAATTTCCATCCTGTTTCCTCCTTACGCAGCATTTTTCATCTGTTTTTTCCATACCGGCAATAATTCCGGATAAGTCTCTCTCGATAATCCCAAACGTTTTGCATAAATCTGCATTTCCCGGGAACTGGAAAAAAGTTTTGCCTTTTCAACTTCCGGAACAAACTGCTTTCCATTCCAAAACAATTCCTGTTCTTTTTCACTTTCGACAGATACCAGTATCCACCCACGATAGCAAATCTGCGGATCCATACCGGCATACCAAAGATACCTTTGGGCAAACATTTCCGCTTCCTTTAAGCTTTGGAAGAAAGCTGCTTTCCAAATTTTCGCCGTCACAATACGTTTATCTTTAATTTTCTGAAAATACTGGTCTTTTCCCAGGCGGATGACATATCCTGTACTCCAAAAGTTTTCAACCCATTCTTTGTTCTGTTCCATAAATCCTCCCATCAAAAAAAGGAACCTAAAAAAGTCCCTTCTGCCGTTTTTATCCCATATAATCTAAAAGTTTCTTTACAATCTGCTGCGGAAGCCTTTCCAGATCCTCTGCATTGATACAGGCATTTCCATAAATTTTTCGGATATCTTCCTGATCCGTTCCAATCGCTGCTACAAGCAGTGTAATCTGTTTCTGTTTCAACCGCTTCTGTACGTTCTGCAAATCTTCTCTTGCCACTTTTCCGCCATATCCTTGTGCATTCGGAAGCCCATCACAGAAAAAAATCAAAATTTTCATCTTCTCCGTTCTTTTTGCCATTTTTTCTGCCATGTAAAGAAGCGCTGCTCCGTCCCTATTAGCTCCACTGGTTTCCATATCTAAAATCCGATACTTTCCTTCTTTCTTTTCTTCAAACTCCAAATAAGAATGCAAACACACGATTTCCTCTTGCCTTCTACCTGTCTGTTCCGTCCCTGTACAATGTCCATTTACACAGATGGGTATACCAAGTATTTGTGCAAACTCCACGACACAAAGGGAAGTCAAAACCGAAGTTTCCCACCGCTTGTTATCTATGGAGCCAGACTGATCCAATAAAAATCCAATCGCTGTATCCATATTTCTGGAAGGAATTTTGGTCTTAAAAATTCTTTTTTCAGGATTCCACAGATGTGCCATGTCCAATCCTTTTCCCATATGCTGTTCTCGCAGAATATAGGTTTTCTTCCTTTTTAGAACTGGCAGCAGATCCTGCTTCATTTTCGTTTGGATATGTTTTATTTGCGGTTTAAGATTTCTGTATTTTTGATATGCCGCTTGCGAAATGATTTCTTTTCGGAAAATATGCTTTTTGATTTCCTGGTTCACAGGTGTAAACTCCGTATTTTCTAAAATCTCTTTCAAACGCTCCCGCATCCATTCCTCATATCTCTTTTCCCGTGCTTCTCTTTTTAATTCCAGACACATGTTTTGAAGTTCTCTTCCAATATCAATTGTCTTTACCGTTTCTTGCTGCAATTCAGAAAGTAAGGGCTCTGTTTTTTCTTCTGTCAGGCTTTCCTGCTCTTTTGTTGCACTTTCTCCTTCCATTTGAACGGATTGTATTTCTTCTGAAACAGTATGTTTCAGTTCTCCTCCATTCCAAAGAACATCCGAAGCTTCCTTTCGCTCCATGCGGATTTCCCTGCAGGAAGGTTCTTCCGAGTATTGCGGCAGATCTTCTTTCCACTCATCAAAAGTCTGTTTTAATACGTTTTCTTTGTTTTCTCCTGCCGATTTTATTTTTCTTTCCATGCCCTCCGCTTCTTCTAAAAACAAAGGCCACAACTTCAATAAAATCTGATTTGTTGCAAGATACCTTGTGCTTTCCCCCATATCAGCAATTGCTTTCGAAAGAACCGGAATACAGTTTCTAAGCAGTTCCATATATTCTGTAACTTCTCCGTCCCACACGTTGACCTTGTGGGTAAACATATATTGCACCAACAAAAGTAACATAATCTTTAGTTTTGATTTCTCCTGTACTATCTGGCTTTTCAGACTGGAAATCTGCTCCATATTCCTCTTACGATTTTGCAAAATTCCCTGCCTGATACTGCCCGGGAATCTTCTGCACATCTGTTCTTCAATAAAGGCATCTTCTAGATATCCATGCAGCCTTCCGGCTGTTTGCAGATAAAGTCCTAAAAGAACCGCATCTTTCTTTTGGAAACCCTCTTTCATACTTTGTAAAAATTGGGTTTCCTGCTCCGTTTCCGGTATAGGCCAGGCTGGATATAAAATCCCATTTGCAATTCCATCTATATATTTCCGTCTCAGATAGATACTGCTGTAATTCTGATGTCCGCATTCATGTCCTTCTACACCTATCAGACTTTTACTTCTCAAATCCAAAGTCGGAAAACTTTGTGTAAGCATATTCATAGTATTGATATATATATAGCGCCCTTCAAAATAACCGGCTCTGTGATCCGTTGCATCGGAATAAAATCGGATCTGTGCATCATGCTTATCTGTAATCTCTTTTCCAATCCGTTGCACTAACCTTAAAAATTGAGGAGAAAAAAATACTTCCATGTCCCGTAGCAAACGCTTCTCTGTCTGCCTGCTATTTCTTATTCTTTCGCTTCTCATACAGATTCCTTTCCTCACTCTACATAAATCTCCATACATACCTGCCGGAGCAGATTCCTGTCTTCTTCATCAGAAACAAGCTTGGATAATACCGTATCTTCTGCAGCCTTTACAAGATTTTGGGTGCGCATATATTCATATACCCAGTTTTCATATTCCCTGTAGCCACAAAGTCCGGCTTTTCCAAATTCTTCTTTTACGACTGCATCCAGTCGTTTCATTACCTTTGCCATCTGTTTTAAAACTTCCATATCTTTGCAGCCTGTCCGAAACATGGCACGTTCTGCCAACTGCTGCTCTGTTAAGTCTTTGCGATGCTGTACCTTATTCATTCTGGATACTACGGAAAAATCAAATTCCCTATTTGCAACATAATTTAGATTGGTCGTGATGATGATAATTGCATTTGGGTGTCGTTCTACGACTTCCCCGTACAGAAGGTCCAATTTCCTGGAGTCATCTAATAACCGGTTAAGTTTTCCCAGTGTCCCGGGCTCTACAATAAGAGAAGCTTCCATAATTTCAATCACCGAAGGCATTCGGCAGCCTTTTATGATTTCCGATTCTTGCATTACAAAATCCCCTTCGTTTTTTGCTTTCTGGTAACCGGACTGGTACACTGCATTTAACAGTTCTCGAAAGGCTTCGCTTTTGCTAATCCCTTCTTTTCTTGTATAGGCTACATCTTCCAATACCTGCATCGGATCTGCAACAAATTCCTGTAAAGAAGGAAACTTCATATGGTCTTCGGCCTTTTTCCTGGAATTTGGATAAATCCCTGCCACCAGTGTACTTTCATCGGTTTCCGGTCCACAGTTTAAAGCAAAATAAGGAACACCTAAAATCTGGGCAATCATCTGTGCATCTGTCGTTTTTCCTGTTCCTGCATTTCCGGTGATCATAAATTTCCGGAAAGGTGACTCTACAATTGCAGAAAGAATATCCTGCGCATATTCCCCAACTTTCATATCCCCTGGAAACTGTGGAATACGATCCTCATAATCCTTTGGAAACGACCAGTGCTGCCCGTAAATCTTCTTTAATTCTTTTAACGTCCATTCTCTTGCTTTCTTCGTTTCTCCCAAAATCTGAAATTTACCTTTAATCGCATCGTTTGGTGCGTATAGTTCGCTTTCGATTGCAAGTTTCGAAAGTTGTTCCATACCATTCTTTCCAAGCTGACTTTTCTCCAACGGAATTCCTTCATTGTTGAAATCCTGTACATTTTCTACTCTCCGGTACAGGTTATCACAGCAAAGAAAAGCAGCTTTTAATGCAAGTTTTCCATTTTTCCAGCCTTCTTTCATTTGCTGCATGAATAAAATAAAATTTTGAGCAAACTCCAGGTTATATAATGCTTCTTTCTTTTCCAGACTGACATAAATAAGCATTGCCAGAACTTCCTCTCCGTCACTGACGTTTCTTTCAACAAAATCCAGAGCTTTATATGTTTGTTTTTCTGTTTTACAGATACCACGTATTTTTGCACTGATCGGATTATAAACCAATGCGTGGCGTTGATTTCCCTTTACATATTCCATACAATAGAAGTTCAACAAATCATAATTTCCTTTTTGAAATCCAAGGGCTCCTTCTGTTTTTTTCAAATAAATCCCTGCAATATTGAGCATTGCCCTCAATGTAGGGGGATGCAGTGTTGCCTGTCTTCCCTGATTATACTGGGAAAGCCATTCCACCATAGTAGTAGTTTTTCGTAATCCTTCTTTTTTTAAAAACTGGCTGAATGGTTCCGGCATTTCTTCCTGAAATGTCCAGGTATCAAATAGTTTTATCTCTGCCATTTTCTCTCCTTTCTGTCTGCAAATTTTAGGTATGTTCCTCCTTTCTACACGCAAAAAAAGACAAGGTATTTGTCTTTCTATACCTTGTCTTAAACTTATTCCTATATTTTATTGCAGACTATGCCAAAGTAAATCTTCTGCTACTATGCAGAATAAAAATTCATTGCACAAATTTGCTTGTGCATAAATGAATACAACTTTATCCTAGCATTAGATAGAGAAACTGTCAACAACAGTTTTAGAATCATAAGATTTTTATTGTTTTTTGAAATTATTATTCTTCATACGAAGCGACTCCTTACACAAAATATAAGAAACCGAAAGTAAATAGATCCTTTCAATGCAAAAAATTTCTCTAATATAGATAGTATTCTTATTTCTCCGTATTCCTAATATATTGAATTTTAGGACGTTTTAACTGGATAAATCTGGCATTTGGTGTTTCTAATGGATCGCATTCTTTTCCATTTTTATCTACGTATGCCTGTGTTTTTATAATAACTGAACGCCATTTCCACGGCTACTTTCCATTTCTTTAAAAGCTTTTTTTAAATTCTTCTTTGCGATACGTTTATTCATGGAATTCCTCCTTTTTTGCTTCCGTCTTTAATAACTGATATTATACTAAATTTTACAACTATATGCAATCTTGTACACAATTTTTTAACGTAAAATCGGACTATTTTCTACTGGATAAGCCTTCTCTTTCAACAGTAAAGAAGATTTGTTTCTTCCCCCAACTCTAGCTTGTGATTTTACTTTATTTTCGTCTATATCTTTTCTAGTACTAAACAGCTTTAGAATTTTATTCAAAGAGTATGCGTAGTTATCCATACCATACAATAAGGGAACAGCCAGAGCACAGCTCACCTTACTATTTTCAAAATTCATATATTTTGTACTTTAATGCTTTCTTATTCATCTAAATATTTGCTATTTTCTTTTTTAGGAATTTTTAGCCCTTCCATTGCATGTTCTACTGATCATCCCCTCTTTTCCATAAGCTTTCAATTGAACGTAAAATCAAATCTTCTCATATGAAAATAGTACTTCTCATTCTTAGTTTTATGAATGTTAAAGGATATTTAGGAGTTATCGGATATCTGAACGATATTAGATAATACCTTATTATCCAACTCAACAATAAAATATAAAGACATACTTCAAAATTATTAATATAATAAATTGAGGAGGCAATGAATTGTATCATTTAAGAAATTTTTTAGGTGGCCGCTTTGAAAAAATACAATCTATCATTGATAATGAGTATACTCAAATGAATGAGTATATAAATCTTATTGGAAGTGCAAATTATGCATTTCCATCCGTATTAGAAGCATTGAATACCCCGTTTAATCTAAATCCGTCTGAAGGCAGTCGAGGTAATCGTTTTTTTCCTTTATGCAACGATATTGATGAACTTGAAAATATGGCTGAAGAATGGTTAAGAATACTTTTCAAATGTAGTGATTATGATAGTAATATAGAAGCGTATTCCGGGACTCAGGCAAATCAGATTGTTTATCAAGCCATACTTGAAAAAGACGATAGTGTTATAGTTATGGCTACAAATGCCGGAGGACATGTTTCTCATTTGCACTATTTAAAAACATTTTGCAATGTATATACATATAGTGTAGATGAATCAGAAAATATAGATTATGATAAAATAGAAATACTTTGCAAAACTTATTCTCCTAAACTGTTAATTGCCGGAACCAGTTCTTATCCTAGAGCTATCGATTATAAAAAAATGTCTGAGATATGCCAAAAGTATAGTGTATTGCTTTTAGCAGATATTTCTCATACAGCAATCTATATTGCTGCTCAAAATCACATTTCTCCATTTGGATATGCTGATTTTGTCACTTTTACAACACATAAAACTACACGTGGAATACGTGGGGGAATAGTAATGTGTAGAAAGGAATATATTTCAAAAATAAATCGTGCTACATTCCCCGTTGTTCAAGGTGCACCTAAATTTAATGAAATTTTGGCTAAAACAATTATGCTTGCTGAATTGAATTCCATGAATATCCATGAATATGTCAATAGAATTTTAAATATATCTCAAATTTTTGTTGATGAATTTATGGCTCAAGGGTTAAAATTATATACTAACGGAAGTGATTCTCATTTAGTAGTAATAGATTTGAGAGAATCTTCTCTTTCAGGAAAAGAGGGCGAAGATTTGTTATTAAGGCAACATATATTAGTTAATCGAAATCAACTACCCAATGATAAAAGGAGAGCAAATATAACATCTGGAATACGGCTTGGAATTTTAACATTAGCTACTCTTAATTTTTCAAACGATGACTGTTACCAGCTAGCTGAATTAATTGCTTCTACAATAAAGCAGCGACGTATCATTAACATCACATTCGCAAAAGACATTATAAAACCGTATAGAGTAATTAATTAAGTTTCAAAAAATAAGTTCGGCAAGAAAAATCATAACTTACCGAACTTATTACTTTTAATATCTCCAATGCGGAGAAATACCTAGCATAAAATTTTCTATATTTTGATGCTTTATTATCAGACCGTAAAGATTAATATCTCCAGGGTAGGAATCTTGCAAACTATTCAAATCAGAAATACCATCATGTCGTAAAATATATAAATTGTATATACATAACAGTTTAATCCAAGGATCGGGTAACTCCTCTGCTTCGGAACATAAATTTAAGAGTTCCTCACGAATATATACTATAGTCTGCTTATTTAACAAATATTTACAAATCAAAATATTACACTTTACCTTGATTATATCAAATGTAAGACTGGACGGTATGATCATTTGAGCGAATTCAAAATATTCCAATGCGAGTTTAGGATTGTTTTCACATACATAACTTACGCCAATATTAATTATTGATTGATATTCTTCATTAGACTTTAGTTGATGCATTATTTTTTTTGCTTGATTAAAATATTTTCTGGCTATGGATATATGTTCGCTATTATAACTGGTATAAAGATATAGTATTCCGATATTATTTAGGCATGTGGATTCTACAAATTTATTGTTCAAACTTTGGAAATACTCCAATGCTTGCTGCAAATTAGCCACTGCCTTGTCAAACTCAAAAAGATGGCCAGAATTTCTCAGTATGATATAATAATATTCAATATCAGAATACTGATTTGGATTGCTATTTAATGATAAAATGTTTTCTTTGACTTCACAATCCCGTCGTAAATGTTGCAAGGCATTTAAATATATACTCCAGCTTTCATAATTATTTAACCTATTTTTTAGGACATCTATAGCTTCTTGATAATGATATGACTGTAAAAGAAACTTTGCTTTATAAAGTTCCATATTATAAAAGCATGATAACTGCTTACTAATTGCTAATCCTTCAGAAAAACAACTAGTTTTTTGGAAGGAATCCAAAATTTGAATAATTGAACAGATTGGAAATAGTAGCGCTATTTTATCCCCATCTTTAATATTATGTGATAAATCTCTATATAATTGGCAAATTTGAAAATATCTGAATTTCGAGTAAAGTATATTAATATATTTTTCTAATACCCCTAAATGCTTTAAAAAATTGAATTGCTTTTCGAATTCCATGATTCCATTAACACAAAAAACAAAGTCGCTATCATCAATCGGTTCATATAGTATATCTGCAAATACCTTTTCGCATGAATGTATCAATTCTGTAAAACGTTCTTCCTCTTCAGCATACTCTAAATTTTGTCTGCTGGCTTGAGATATTTTTTCATGTTCAACTCTTAAAGTATCGTTTTCTCCGATAAGTATGTATTTCATTTTACATAGATTTGAAATGCTTTGGCATAACTGCCTTTCAGTACAACCATGATTATACTTTACAATTCTTTTAATAAATGACAATTTTATACCTTCGGGAAACAAAGCAGCTAAATCTATAATATCCTTTTTTATTTCATCCAGTGCTTTTACACCTTGCAAAGTAGGTGTATCATTAATATAGTCTATACCATTTTGGTTAATTTGAAATATAAGTTCATCAATTTCTCTCATATTTCCATATTGTACTAAAGTATATAAATATTCTAGACGTTCTTTTACTGTATAATATTGTTTTTGATTTAGATTTTGACTACAAATCTCCTCAAACACATCTAATGAAATATTTTCAATGCGAAGCACCAAAGCATTATTGTCAATTATATATTTTTCAATTAATCTTCTAGTAATAATCATATCAGGTTTAAGCGTATAAGAGGTGAACAAAAGCATATGCCCCTCTAATTGCCTAAATATTTCATAGAATTCGTTTATGAGTTCTTCAGGTATATATTGAATATTATCTATAAATACGATGAGTCCAGTAGTCGTACTTAAATAATTTAAATATTCACTAAAAAGATATTGATTTGTATGATAATCTTTTATAGAATTGTCTCCATTTGTATTTAATAATTTGTATATTAATGGACCTACTGTAGGTAATAACGATAATGAAGCTATTAATGTTTTTTTTGCATTATTTTTAACTTCCTCTTTATATGAACTCTTCTCTAAAAAACTTAAAAAAGTATTATTCTCTGTAACATATGTCTGGTTAATGTCATTAGAATTACTTCTCTGTAATAATTTATATAATAATAAATTGTAGAAAAGCTCTTTAGTGCAATCCTCCGATAGTTGAGAGGCATCATAATGCAATATAGTATAATCACTATAATAATCACCTTCATGTAAAAGTTTGATTGATGATGCTATAATTTCTGTTTTACCAGTTCCGGAAAAACCAAACACAGAAATATGCCCCATACTATTATGATCAGCCACATAGGTGAGGATGTCATTTTCCTCAATTCTCTCGAAATGTTTTAAATTGCTTGTGTTAATCTTTGACATTATACAAATCCTCCCTGTCAATTACAGATAGCATATCATGATATAATTGTTTTATGGTATATGAAAGTTCAGATGGACGCCAACCCAAATCCAACCTTTCCTGAATACGTTTTGCAGAAACAATTGCGCTTTTGATATCGAAAATACTATCAAAAACAACACCATCTTTATCATAAATAGTATGCTAAAATCCAATGGGTATTGTCTGCCCATACTCTTCCAACACGACTAATAACAAAACGTACGGCACGTTTACATATAGATTTACTCATATTCTGTATACGATAAAAATCACCTTCAATATTTCAATGAGTACCTATAATAATATTGGTATACCCTACTTTTTGATAATATTTAACGAATTTTTGGTATTATCTTTATACTCGACAATATGTTTTGATTCAATATCTTTTTAGTCAGATAATTTGTAAAGGAGATTTTTCAGATTCAAAATGTATATATTGAAAACTATGGATATTTCCCCCCATAATTGCTATAACCGTGCACCTTCTGTTTGTATGAAAATTCACTAAAACTATATTCTACTGAAAATATTATAAAAAAGAAAGTTGAACAGATTGAGAAACTTACACTTTTCTATAAAGGTTGGATAATAAGGTATTATCTAATATCGTTCAGATATCCGATAACTCCTAATTATCATTTTAATTATAACAAATACTTACTTTTTTTTCCATATTTTTCTTCATAATCTCCAGATTAGCTTTTTAAATAATACAGATAAATCCCTATTTTACCTGTACAATAAATATAACCATTACCCAATCTGCTTTTTGTGCACACAAAAAAGACCACCTTAAATCAAGCTGATCGTAATCTATAGCTGTAATGAATTAAAAGAAATATTTTTATGCTACTCTAAGTATATTCATGTATTTTCTGGGATGCATCTCTCTTAAAATCTCAGCCTGCTTTTTTGCTGCAATATGAATATATATCTGAGTAGTTTTTATTGAACTATGTCCTAGAATTTGTTGCACACAACTAACATCAACGCCTTCTTCTATGAGATATGTAGCAAATGAGTGACGGAACATATGGGGAGTTATGTTTCTTTCAATACCTGCTAATTTTGTATACTTTTTGAGCATTAACCTAATGGAATACTCCGTATATCTATTCCCCCGGCTGTTTACAAAGAAAAATCCACTTTTCTTAATTGCTTCTGAATTATGTTTGTAATATTTTTTTAGAATATTCAAAATCTCAGCGGAAGCAATCTGAATATATCTTTCCTTACCACCTTTTCCCATGATCTTGATTAGACCTGTATTCAAATTTATACAGTCTATTTTTATATTTGATACTTCATACACTCTGGCTCCTGTGGCAAACAAAGTTTCTATTACAGATATATCTCTCAGCCAGTATTTGTACATCTTTTCATTACTATTTCTATGCTCATGCGAATACATATAGTTCAAGAGAGATTCAATTTCTTCACGCGGGATTATTTTAGGTAAAATTGTCGTTTCCTTGAATTTTACTTTGATTTTTCTAAACGGATTATCATCGATAATTTCGCACTCTTCCAAATAATTATAATATGCTTTGATGGATGCAATTTTACGTTTTATTGTTTTCTGCTTGTATTTTTTATGTAATTCCACTATATAGCCTTCTATTTTGCTTTTTTCTGGGACATCTTCCTGTGCAAACTCAAAAAACTGTCTTAAATCAATTCTGTATGCCTTCAGCGTATTCCAATCCAATTCTTTCCTATATTCGCAATATTCAAGATACTTCTTTACTTGATCTTTATAATTCATTCTACTGTCCTCCATGCCTTTTTCGGTAGTGTAACATATTTCTTCACAAGATACATTCGATATTCCCTATGTTTCTCATTGGAACTAAGGAATTTTCTCTTCATTTCAGTGCACAAAAAACGCATGCGTAGAACCTATTCTGCATCTCCTTCATGCTTTACTTTTTATTGAAATAGCACAACGTATCTTTATGACATCTAAAAAGCAACTCACCATTTTGCAAGCAAAACACTTATGGTATGTAAGATACTGTGATATCTCCTATTATTTCTATCATATTTTTTGTAACTGTTATATATAAAAGACGGGCAGAAAGCTGATTTTACTCAAGCTTTCTGCCCACACTCATCATAAAAAACCTATATTAATTCATCTGAATATTTCGTTTTTTCTTCTTCAGGAATCTTCAGGCTTTCCATTGCCTGTTCTACTGACCACCCCATTGTTTCCATAAGGTTTCTAATTGAAAGAAGAATTCCCTTCTCAATTCCTTGTTCAATTCCTTGTTCAATTCCTTTTTCAATTCCCTTCTGAATTCCTTTTTCTTCAACGCCTTTACTCAGATTACACATAATAGGCACCTCTTTCTAATGTCTTTGCGTTTCAGACAAACCATGCGATAAGGTGAACAACAATAATACTGCTCACCTCTATTTTCAAAATTTATATATTTTGTACTTTTACATTTTTTTCAATTCATCTAAATACTTGCTCTTTTCTTCTTCGGGAATTTTCAGGCCTTCCATTGCCTGTTCTACCGACCACCCCATTGTTTCCATAAGGTTTCTAATTGAAAGAAGAATTCCCTTCTCAATTCCTTGTTCAATTCCTTTTTCAATTCCCTTCTGAATTCCTTTTTCAATTCCCTTCTGAATTCCTTTTTCTTCAACGCCTTTACTCAGATTACACATAGTAGACACCTCTCTTTCTAATGTCTTTGTCATTTCAATTGAAAAATCATTCTGTAATATCTCTTTCTTTTCCTTTACTTCACGATCCGAAGAAAGCAAAACTTCCAGTAACTTTAAGATACCTGAAGCATTTTCATCATCAGAGTCCCCTAAACATATCATAATTGCCGTTAGTAAATCATAATTTTCTTTTCTTTCCGAACAACTACCAATTAACTGTTCTTCTGTAATAGAATATCTGTTTATACTATTTTCCCGATATTTCGGTGGATTCATACAAATCCAAATGCTATAGACTTTCTTTATCTTCTCATAATGTGCATCTGAAAATTCAACACCATACTGCGAAGATATCAATCTGCTGCAATAATAAATTCCTCTGCTTATAATCGGGTAGCCTGGATAAAAATCATTTTGCGCTTCAATATTTATGATCAATCGAATTTTTTCTTTCGACACCGGAGCCTTCGCACAAAAGCGAATATCGTATGTAACCACCCCTTCATAAATAGAAGCATCTTCGGTTGCTCCATTTTGTATTTGTTCTTCTGATACCTGTTCATCTATATTTACGGGTACGTCTGCAACATCTGCCTCTCCTTCTATATAGTTCTCTACAATTTCCTGAATCTCACAATCTCTATATTCCTCTATACAACTTTTCATAATCCATGCCAAGATCACCTTATTTGCCAGAAGGCGTTTGCATGCTGCATCATAGGAGGCTTTCTCTCCTGCAGAACTAATATTCTTTGCCAGTATATTTTCAACTTTCAACCTATATTCACCTGCCTATTCCTCTTTTTCTTATTTTATCACACACGAAAAAAAGATGCCACTTATTTTTCTCACCAGATCATCCTCCTTCCGTATGATAAGGAAGAATTGTTTATGTTCTTTTCGCATTAAATCTCTTTCTGCTTTTATAAGCAGTTTACCACTATTTTCTTATGCCGCTTCATTCTTATCCGAAACCTCCGCAAATGCTTTTTTTAACCGATAAGATAACAACGTATTTCTTTTTTTGGATCTTCCCGCCCGTATTGCCTGGGAAAATGCCTGTTTGCTTCCCACAAGAATGACTTTTCTTTTTGCCCTTGTAATTGCGGTATAATATAGATTTCGCTTTAAGGTATGCCGCCGAAAACATGACAAAATCGGAATGATGACTACCGGATACTCGGAGCCTTGTCCCTTATGTGCAGTAATTGCATACGCATGAACAAGGTTCCAAGATTCTCCTTCCTGATATCGCATAACCCGCTCTTCTCCAAAATCTACTTCCATATATTTCTTACCGCTCACCTTTCCTATTTTTCGTACAATCCCGATATCTCCGTTGGAAATTTCATCTTCATTTTTCGTCTGCATCACTTTATCCTGTATACGAAAAATTTTGTTTCCATTTTTGATTTCCTGTTGTCCTCTCTGGTAAGGATTGATTCTGTCTTTGATTTTTAGATTCAAAGCATTTGCGCTTACCTTCGTATCTTCCCTTAAAGGTGTTAATACCTGAACTGCATTTACATTTTTCCCTTGCAACTTCCACTCCATATCAAAAAGTTTCATAATCTTTTTCGCGGCTTCTTCATCATCATGTGCTGCTACAAAGGAAAAACTGTTATCATATACCAGATTTTGTTTGCCACAGTTGATTTTTATCGCATTCTCCAAAATAGTAGGGTTTTCCTGCCGGAAACATTGATCTAAAACAGTAACTGGAATGACTCTGGAGTCAATGAGTTCTTTAAATACATTTCCAGGCCCTACTGATTCCAGCTGGTCTTTGTCTCCCACAAAAACAATCCGACTTCCGGTCTTTATTTTCATCATCAGACTTGTAAACAGATGCATATCTACCATGCTGCACTCATCAATGATGATCAAATCATCGCAAAGCATTTCTCCAGCATTCCATGCTCCTTCACCTTCTGCTCCTGTAAGTCCGATACTTTTATGTATCGTCAGTGCCGGATACCCCGTTGCTTCATACATTCTCTGTCGCGCTCTTCCGGTAGGTGCTGCCAATAAAATCATACTATCCATATTCAATTTTTCCTGGATCATAACAATAAAACGCAGCAGGGTTGTTTTCCCACTTCCAGGTCCTCCTGTTATAATGGAAATTGAATTTTGAAAAACCATTTCAATCCCTTTTCTTTGCTTTTCCGCTAATTTTATGTGTTCTTTGGCTTCCAAATTGGAAATCCATTTCTCTACATCATACCTTTTTATCGGATACTTGCTTAGCGTGGCAAGTTGTATAACAGCCTTTTGTTCTGACTCATAATTTTTCTTAGAATAAATCTTTGTATAACTACAGATTAGTTCTTTATCATCTTTGATCAGAGAATTGCCAGCATCACGAATTTTCCGTTCTGTTACACTGCCTTTTTTATCTCCACGCACCAACAGCGGCTTGGCTCTTGTTAAAATGTCAGACACCTCTAAATAGAGATGCCCTTCTCCTTCTGCTTCTTTTAAAACATATAATATAGCTGCTTTTATTCGTAAAGGATTATCTGCCTGAAAATGTTTTACTTTCCTTGCTATCGGGTCCACTGTTTTAAATCCAAACCCTTCTATCTCACACAACCGGAATGGATCCCTTTTAATAATGCTGACTGCCTTGTGTCCAAAATGTTCCTGGATTTTTTCTATCTTCTTTGGTGTTACTCCCGCAGAAGACAGAAAAATTGAAAGCTGACGGATATTTTCACTTTGATAATAGCCATCTAAAATCTGCTCCAGTTTTTTTTGTGTAATTCCAGGAATTTCAAGCAATCGTTCCGGGCATTCTTCAAAAACATAGAAGGTATTTTTCCCAAATCGTTCTACAACCCTTTCTGCGATAACAGGCCCAATTCCTTTCACCAATCCTGAAGAAAGGTACGCTTTTACCCCCTCTTCTGTTGTCGGCATTTGAATTTGGAAAGATGTCACATGATACTGTTTTCCATATTTCTCTGATTCTTTCCACTGTCCTTTTAAAGAGATACCAATCCCTTCGTTTCTGGGCAATTCACAGCCAACTGCCACAAACTGCCTTTTTCCAATTCCATTCTTCCCTTCAGGAATGTTCTCCTCTGTTTCATATACTGCCACAGTATATCCGTTTTCCTGATTATAATAAATGGAAGAAGCATATCTGCACTCTAACAAGTCACTACCTCCTTGTAATCCACATATAACGACCAGAAATTTTTACAGAGTAACCGCCTTCTTTTTCCAACTCCTTTTTGATGAGTATTCTTTTATCTGCCGGAAAATCCCGAATTGCAGCAACTCTGCGAAATCCTTTCTCTGTTCGGATAGTACATAATCCGTCTTTCCCAATAGAAAAAGAATAGATACCTTCTGCCGCCAGTTTCTTCGAAATACGAAGAAATTTTTCTCTTCCTTCTCCAAGATACCATTTTTTTGCTGCTATGTCTGCTTCATTCCACTGCTCTTGGGGAACATCAAGAATTGTTTCTGTCTTCTTTTCAGTTTCTATCGCCTTTTCTATTTGCTGTTTTGCTTTCTGATAAATGGGTGCTTCCTTCTTTTTTGGCACCTCTTCCGTCACTGTTGCTTTCGGTTTATCTCTTTCCTTATGCTCCGCTAAGGTTTCTCCCTTCACTTCTTGGGGCTTCTTTTTCAAATGACAGACCAACAGATACACCAACAAAACCGGCACTGTAAGGGATAATGTATTAACTAGAATTGCAAGAAAAAAGGGCCATAAGAACGGAGCTAACAAAAATCCTGCAATGCCCGACACAATGCAAAAGTTTTGATACTTTTTCACAAAATATTTCCACTTACCGCTCATAACAGTACCATTTCCTTTCTCTTCGAGTATTTTTAGTCAAATCCATAATTGTTATATTCTGATTCTTGTACACGCTCAAATTCTTCGTCCACCAGGTTTCTTTTTTTATTTTCATTCCTTCTTCTTTCAGGCACACTTTTTCTCGACTGCCGATTTCTCCTTTCCGGCTGTTCTCTTTTCCTTTGCTCTGACTTTTTCCTGGAACTAGGTTTCTTTATCCTGCTATTTCTTCTACGGGGATCAGAGTTTCCTTTTTTCTGACTGCTTTTCCTTATACTTCGATGATATCCATCTTCTTCCTCATCTTCGTCGTCATCATCTTCTTCGTCATCCTCTTCTAGATATTCCTCCTCATAGTCGTCATCTTCGTCGTCCTCATAATCATCCTCATCATAAAATTCGTCATCGTAATCCTCTTCTTCCTCATCTTCGTAATCGTTCTCATCTTCGTCTTTTCGCTTGCGGAGTAATTCGATTTTATCAAGATTTATCTTATCTCTATACATCGTCATTCCATCCTCATTTTCATAATTATCATTTAAAAGGATTCCCTCTATTCCAACGCAATCTCCTTTTTCGATATACTCTTCTATAAATTCTGCACTCTTATCAAATGCAGAGCAGGAAAAATAATCATATTTTGTTCCGTCTTTCGTTTTAAAAGGACGCCTTACAGACAATCGGAAACTTGCAACTAATCCGTATTTCGATGCCCTTTTGTTTCTGCGCCTCTTCCTTTTAAATTCATTTACTTCCGGATCTTTTACAACGTATCCGGTCATTATTACTTTATTCATGCTCTTTCTCTCCTTTTTAAAGTAGGCAGGAAATTATTTTCCTGCCTGATAGGTATAAAAAAAGACACTTAGAATTTCCATTCAAAATGCCTTATTCTATATACGCATTGTTTCTAAATCATACTGAAAATCAGATCCAATACATCTTACAATCTTTTTTAAAATCTCATAAAAATTCAGGCTGTCTTCCTGTATCGGTCTTATACCTTTTACATAATTTGGCCAAAAACAATATTCGTAAAATCGTTTCACCTGCATAGAAGGTGAAATAAAAATCCCCTGAAATTCATTTTTCATTTTCTTTGTAGTTCCTTCTTCGGAAAATAATTTTAGATGTAGTGCCTCACTTTTGCCTTTCTTGTCCATCTGAAGCCAGACTGTATGATCGGCAAGACGAATACTGCTGTGCAGCATATAGATGTCTTCTCCGTTCCGGCACCAGATAATTTCTCCGCAAAGTCCGTTTTCAAACTGCGACGTAATACACACTCCATTTTCCGGAATATCCGAAAAGCAAATCTCATCATCAACCACCGGAATTGCCCTTTTTACACCCTTGGAAACGCCCACATCTTTTCGACATTCTTCAAACATCTGCTTTGTACTTTCATAATTTTTGTTCTGTTCATACTCATAGTTTTTCATCCTGCTTCCTCCTGTTCTTTAATTATTTCTTTTCAGTGATGTTTTGTGTATTTCTTCATATTTTGCTTCATATCTGCGATACCCTTCCAGATCATAATACTTTAATCGTTCCGGATAGAAACGAACTTTCTCATAAGTACAATATCCATTTCTGCTGATTTCTCCTGTCACTTCTCCTAATCCGCTTTCTGAAATCCAGGACAAAATTTTTCTTCCATGATGGTTCGTATCTACATAGGTACAGTCCTTTTCGCACACCTCATGCAAATCAACGGTCAGGGTTGCCCATGGTGAAGGATATTGGTATTTCCAGTTCACCATTTCAATTTCTAAATTTCCGGTGTAGGAATATCCTTTTACTATTAGCTGTATCGGAAATTTTTCTCCAAAAGCTTCATAGAAAACCGTTTTGGGTTCTTCCTGTTTTCTGAAGTTGTCATAATCTTCATCACTATAACCTGACCAGAAAAAATAGTTCCAGTCTGGCATTGGCGGACAATATCCTTCTAACTGTTCTGCACCTATTTGTTTTAATGGTATCAGATTTTTTTTACCTTCCTTCACAGCCAGAAGCAATGGTTTTAACTTCTCTTCCAGGTACATTCGATCTGGGCAAATATCAATCCACTTCCCTTTTATTGTTGTAAGAAAGCGTTTCCCATCCAATGTTCTGATTTCTGAACGTTCTGCAGATAGACTATTCTTTAAGAAGCTGATTATATTATTTTCTGTTGCCTGAAAAATAATTGCATCTTTTCCACACATCTCACTGTGAATTCCTTTTAAGTACTCTTGGTTCATGATTTTCCTCCTATTTTTCTTTCTTTTGTGGCTTAACTCTATCCTCCTTTTTCGTTGATTGAAATAAAAAAAGGCACCTAGAATATTTTTCATTCTAAATGCCTAATAATTCTTTATTTCTTATTGAAACAGCCACCTGTTTCCAAAATCTGTTTCCGATTCTTTATCGGAAAAAATTTTTGTACTCATCTTTGATTTTTATGAGTATAAATGTTAATTCATTTTCACTCTAACATAAGATATTGTATGTGTCAATATCTAAGTAATTTAACAATTTACTACGTTATGTTTATTACTCTGATACAACTTTTGAAAAGATTTCCCAACGTCCTTTTACATTTTCACCTTTGTCCGTACTTCTTCCACAATATTCCAGATATTTTGTCTGATTATCATAATTTTCAAAAAAGTCTTTCAGCCATAACAGATAACTGTTTTCTTTTTCTTCATCTCCGTACACTACATCCATTGCTGCAACTACCATTGGAATGGATAACTTTTTCATCTTATCCATTTTATCCACAATCTTTTCATCTAACTTGTCAAGAACCTCCAAGGCATGTCCAATCAAACGGATACTTTCCTCAGAATCACTATTCAATATTTCAACATACTTTTCAATATTCTTTTGATCAAAAGCAGTATATTCGTATCCAGAAATAAGCATTAGTATTTGGCAGGCTACTTTACGCATATTATCTGATCTGATATCACCTTTTGTAATTCCAGTCTTTGCCCAAAATGGATGCTCCATAATTTTATAAAGTTCTGTACTGATGTCAAGATTTAAAAGACCTGTCAGCATCTGTGCTCCGTTCAATCGCTTTCCACTATTCAAACGCACAAACATATCCCTTACTTCTTTTTCTGTACAGTCCCACATTTCAAAAATCAAGACTTCTGCATTCAATAGTTTGTCTTGTACAATCTCATCTAATTGAGAAAACCTTTTACCTGCAATTTCATAGGTTTCCCCATCAATCGTAACCGGATCAAGTTTCTTAGAAAGTGGAAATTTGTCCCCCTTATATTTCTGTAGGGTAGTAATCCTCTGCTTTCCTTCTATCACATAGTTTTTATTGTCTTTTTTCCAAATATAAACTAAATTGATAGAATATCCTCTTAGCAGCGAATCCACTTCCAACGATTCCATATACCTGGTCCACTGTCCCTCTTTTCTCTGAAAAGGATGAGAAAAATCAAGTTTTCCTTTTCCGGACTCCCGCAACAATGATGAAACAATTTTAGTCTTACATGTAGATTCCATTTTCCAACACCACTCCTTAACTTTTTTATCATTCTATCATGATATACCGTACATTGCAAACGCCTCAAAATTTAAAATATCTGCTTAACTTCCTATTTTTACCACAGTTACAATAGTTATCTATTATTTATCCACTGTGTAGTTCTTTCAACAATTGCCTTCTTCTGTTCAAAATGTAAATAGTGAGAACCTTCTAGCAAAATTACTTTTCCATTTTCTTTATCTGCTATAATATCCCTATGTAGTTGTTCCCACTGTGGCATAGTCTTGCAATTCTCTTTTGAAACAAATTCCAATATTGGTATTTCTCTTGGAATCTTCATATCCTCCACTACTTCCATATTTTTTTCAAGATTTTTCATTTCTGCCATAACCGTTGCGTTATATCCTTTATCCAGCGTTAATATGCGGAAAACTTCCCATTCCTTCTCTGAATATAGGTACTGCGGATCTGCATACACAACTTTCTTTGGATTGTTTATAGAAAGTAACCTTGTAACTCCCGTTATATTGACTATCTTCTGAGTATACGCAGATATTTGGTTGAGCAACTGTACACTGACTGGAAAAGGATTATTTTCTTTACTTGTCATTTTCGGAACTGATGGATCAATCCCTATAATTCCTTTAATTTCATTTGGATATATCTGGCTCCAATACAAACTATATATCCCTGATATGGAATGCCCCATTAGATAGTATTCCTCTTCTCCTAAGTTTTTTACACATTCATGAAGTTCTTCTACGATATTTTCAATCGTCCGGTCACGCTTTGTTCCATCAGATAATCCATATCCAAATGGCTCAATCGTAATCACCTTGTATTTTTTAGCTAATTCACTTGCTAAAGGTTTAAATTCTAAAATAGGCGACGGTTCTCCCAAACCAGGAAGCAAGATAATCGGAGGACCGTCATGTTCCGCTCCGGCAATCTCCACAACCATACTTTTTCCATCTATTTGCACACTGTTTCCATACGCATCTTTTATTTTGTATTCATCTATTTTCTTACATATAGTGTTCCATATAATTCCCAATAAAATGAATATAATGGTAATACCTATAATCCATTTTATAATGATCCATATTTTTTTCTTTCGCTTCATTTAAAAATTCAAACTCCCTCCTGTAATACTAATTGTACTAGAAGATTTATTTGTTATATAGAATTTATAATATCCTGTACTTCTAATTGTAAATGTGGTACTGTGACTTTTTCCTGTTCCACTATACTTTTTTGTTCTGACACCATTTGAATTTTTATATCCCATTTCAACACTTCCTGATGCTTTCAAACTAATAGAAAAACTTATCTTAGTCCCACCCGGAACGTAAAATGCCATCCCATCATTATCAATAATATTAATGGTTTCTCCTGCACTCAACGCTGTACTTGAAATTCCCATCCTCTCACTTTGCTGATGCATAGTATTTGATTGAGGTTCCGCTGCCTGTACAGAAGTACTATTTGTTGTCATAACCAAAAGAGCCATTATTGCTATTACTTTTTTTACTTTCTTCATTTCTCCATCCTCTCCTTTACTATATGATAATTAAGAATAATTCGATCGCTTGATATATTTTTGAAATATGGAAAATATTCTCTCTGCGTTCCCCCTTTCAGCCAAACTTCATACTGTTCGACCTCAACAGTATCTACTTTAAATGGCTTTCCATTTTCAATATATCCTATTTCAAACGTATGTCCAGGCTGTTTATTCATGTTCTCCTGCTTGACACTTATTTTGACCTTTTCATTCTCTTCTAGAAAAATCCCCTTTCCTTGATCCTGTAAAATCAGCATTGTACCATTTTCTACATATATTTGTTGATCAGCTGTATAAAAATCTATCTGTATTTCTAAAATATGTTTTGCAATAGGAATACCATTTTGATATAAACAGTCTTTATTAAGCAATTCTGTTTGAATATCAATCACTATCTTCTCTTCTTCTGTATCTGATTCGTAGAGCGTATGCTCTTCTACCAGGTTTTCTATTTTTTCTACTTTCCCACCTGGATCCAAAAGAGTTTTCGCCAAAACAATGCTGCCGGTCACCAAACATATTGTGCCAACTGCAGCTACTGATTTTAAAAAATAGGACTGTTTTTTTCGACGAATAATCTTTTTATATACCATATCCTGAATATCTGTGAGATTGTCTATGTCAGTTCTTTCCTTTGTTAATATCTCAACCGAATTATCCAACATCTCACTAATCTTGATTTTCATAAACCGTATACCCCTCCTCACGCAAAGCATGACGCAAAGTTTCCCTGCCTCTTCGAAGTCTGGTTTTTATGGTCTGCGGATTCATATTAAGTTGTAATGCGATTTCTTCTATTTTAAAATATCTATAATAATATAAAAGAAAGATTTCCTGATCCATCGGCTTTAATTTCTGAAGAAGTTTCTGAATAATCCTCTGTTGTTCCTTTTGCTCCATGAGTTTTTCGGCCTGGTTATCAATTAAAACCACATCATCATAAAGTTCCAGATTCCAATTTTTAATTGCACGTATTTTATCTTTTGCCTTATTCCTTGCAATCATACCTATATATGCTTTAATACTGGTGTATTTTTCATAATCAATTCTTTCAGCAGTATTCCATAAAGAGATAAATACATCTGATACTACTTCTTCCACATCTTCGTTTGTACCTTTCCCCGCAAGTATTTCTTTTGAAATCGTAGTGACATATGCACCATATTTCTTCATAATCTCTTCTAAAGCCTTTTCGTTCTTTCTCTGTAGTTGTTTTAATAACTTTCTTTCCTTCATTCGTAAGAATCCTGATTTTTGTTTTTGTATCAATACGTAAAATTCATAATTCAGGTTTCAAAAAAGAGGAGATATTTTATAATATTTTTTTCAAAGATTATTTATTTTTCAATCTATCTTAAATCTTAACAACACTTTTGAATAAAAAAATAAGAAGACTTAACAGCCTCCTTATTCTTTATTATTCTATTTGCTATGTAAATACATCTCTATGCTGTTCGTGCAAGATTTGCATTCGCATTTCGGGTTACTGTTCCATTATTGCCACAATAACCAACACAATATGCTGGTCCTGCATCATGAGCATTTGCTACTGCTACAGATCCACTACAAATGCAACCCGCTTTATTCCCTTCAAAATTGGAACCTACTGCGATCTTTTTAGACTGTACTAATCTCATGTTTTTCCCTCCTTCCTCTGTAACTTTTTATTTTAAATCCTTCAAAATAGATTTAAAATTCTTATTTCGTTTCACAATGTATAGTATATACACACTTCGTATGATTTTTTCGTCTTTTCTGTGTAGTTTTTGTGTAGAAACCTATTTTCTCATATTTGTTATTATATTCTCCTTGGCAAACAATTTCTTAATGTCATAAATGTCTTTTTGAACATTTCTTTCTTCTTTTGAAAGCATATCCTTAAAAGTAAAAGCATTTATAAAATATTCTCTCAAAGAGTTACAATTATAACCTATTGGTTCTTCCTTTAAAAACTTCAAATATCTCTTTTCTATCTCCGTTACTGGCAAATTTTCTATTTCTCTACAAATGTCTTTCCATTCTAAACTCTCTTCTATCGTTACCTTAATAAATTCCTGCTTAGGAGATAAAAATATTTTTTCCACACCAACCTTACCTACATTTTCTTTCAAAAATTCTTGTATTACATAAAGTAAATCTTCATTTATTGACTCAGCATCCGATTTTCTCTCCCTATATAAATAGTATGATGCATTACCCTGTTGATTTTTGATGGCAAATCCACCTGTTTCCGCATAAGACAAAATCTTTTCTTCAATCTTCCCATGCTCTCCACTAAGATTTGCAATCCATCCGTCTCCAATGTTCTCCAACGTTTGTGTTGATGTAATCCAAATAATACATACATTTTCTAGAAAATAAAATCTTTTGAAAAATGTTCTGATTTCGTCATTTGATATGGAACGAATCGTTTTTGGGGTTCCTATGGATAAATGGTTTTCATAATTAGTTCCATTTAATAATATACGAAAATCTGAGTTTCTATTTTTCACTTCATATGCTTTATATTCCTCAAGAATATCTGATCTTACCTTCTCAACATCTTTCATTTCTAAATACTTACCTTTTAAAATATTCTGTATGATATCTATTACACACTCTAACGATGTATCCTTTACATCAAAATAATAGGTTGTTGAATAAAAATCCGTATAGGCTGAACAAAGATACCTCTTCTCATTTTTATCAAAAAAATTCATTTGTACATGCTCCAAAAAGTGTGCAATTCCTGCATTTTCTATATCTTCTGAAGAAGAACCTACATTGATTGTTAGCGCTATATAGTTCATTCCTTGAAGGTTTTCTAGTGGAAACACACATTTTGTTATTTGATTTTCACATTTTGAAAAAAAATTATTCTCTCCCAACCCAGTCACTCCTCTCTATAAGCCTCTGCTTGTATGCTATAAAGCTTTGCATATTCTCCGTCTAATTTCATCAAATCTCTGTGATTCCCTTTCTCTATAATTTTCCCATCCTGTAAAACTAAAATTTCATCTGCTAATTTTACTGTAGAAAATCTATGTGCAATTAATATGCTTGTCCTTCCTTCCATTAAATCCCTAAATTGTTTATAAATCTCATATTCTGCCTTAGGATCTAATGAGGCTGTTGGCTCATCTAACACTACAAGTGGAAAATCCTTCATAAAAATTCTACTGATTGCAATTTTTTGCCATTGCCCTAGAGATAATTGGATCCCTCCACTCCATTCTCTGTGTAACTGTGTATCATACTTTTCCGGCAAGGAAGAAATAAATTCTGCTGCCCCTGCTTTCTCTGCCGCACAGTAAATTTGATCAATATTTTTCATTTCTTCCACATTTCCACAACCAATATTCTCTCTAACTGTCAATGGATATTTCACAAAATCTTGAAAGACTGCCCCTATCATTGTTTGATAAGATTCTGTATCAATATCACATATATTAACTCCATCAATTAAAATTTCCCCCTTATCTGGAACATATAACTTTAATAACAACTTAATTATAGTGGTCTTGCCAGATCCATTTAATCCCACAATAGAATAACAGTGTTTAGCATTTATTGTGAAAGAAATACCTTTTAATATATATTTTTCTGATTCAGGATATCGAAACCATACATTTTTAAATTCTATCTTTTGAAAATTTTTATTAAACGATAACGAGTTCTCTATCCTTTCCGTTGTTTTCATATCTAAAAATTCAAATAGGTTTTGTATATAAAGACCATCTTCAAAAATTGTGACTATTGTATTTAATATTGTCGTAGCTGAACCTCTAAAATTATCAATGGAATTTATATAAAGAGAAAAATCTCCAAGGGTTCTTTTCTCTAAAATAACCTTTAAAGTAATATATATTTTAAAAAATAAGATTGCAGCCTCTTCTACCAAATCTGTCAAGGATAATTTTTTGCAGAAACTACTTCTGATTTTTTTATCTTCTTGAATATATCCATCATATTGTTTCAGTATGTGCCCCCGAAAAAAATCATGTACATGATAAATTTTCATTTCCTTTATATTTTCATAATCAGTTACAATATCTTTCAAATATGCTATAAAGCGTAATCCTTCAAATCGCTTAGTATAAATTTCATATTGTGTAACTGCCATCTTCATACTAACAATTAACGTTGGTATGCAAATAAAAATACACAATAGCATAATTCCAACATTAAGACTTGCTAACACTGTGATGGTTCCAATCAAGCTGCTAAAACTTTGAATGAAGTTTGTTAATGTCGCCAATAAACTGATGGATCTCCCTGTCGATTCTTCATTGACTTTCCTAATTTTGTCATAAATCATTGAACTGTCAAAATACTTTAAATCCGTATCTTTTACCTTTTTCAAAATCAAATCACTTGTATAACGATTTAAGTAACTTGATAAAATATTCTGTTGATAATCTTTTATTCTCATCAGTACACTCTGTAAGTAATTGAATATAAAATAGAATATTAACCAAAATAAGACCGGTGCAATGTCTCCTGATATAATCGATCGACTCATATCATCAATAAGATATTTCCAAATAACCAAAGTAAATGGAATCGTAATACCTGAAACAATACTCACTATCATTGTTTTAATAAAATTGGACTTCGAGCTATTCCATAATAACTGAACTACTCTGCTTATTATCAAAAAAAATTCTTTGCTTTTTTTGATTAAACTCTTTAATCTTTTCATAAACTTTCACTCCACTTACTTTTATAAAAGGAGACCGTACCTACTTGACAGTCTCCTTCTTTTCTTATAACATAATATTAAGCCTTTTAACTCTGTTCATATATCTATTTTTATAGAATTTGCTTGGTATTGAACAGAGTTATTTTTCTTTTCCAGACTGGCACGTTCTGTTTAAAATACATCTTTTACGCAGTTCTTGCAAGATTTGCATTGGCATTTCTTGTCACCACTCCACTGTTGCCACAATATCCCACGCAATATGCCGGTCCTGCATTATGAGCATTTGCCACTGCTACAGTACCATTACAAACACATCCAGCTCTATTTCCTTCAAAGTTTGTTCCTGTTTTTGTTGTTTTTGTTTCTACTAATTTCATAGTCCAATACCTCCTACTATTTTGTTCTTGCAAGATTCGCATTAGCATTTCTTGTTACCGTTCCGTTGTTTCCACAGTATCCCACGCAATACGCCGGTCCTGCATTATGAGAGTTTTCTACTACTGCACCGCCACTGCATCAGACCTTCTCTTTTCTTTCCATATCAATTCCTTCTGTTTCATAGCAGGCTGCATAACAAAGTCCACACAGGTTTCTTGCCCAGCACTCATTGCATCTTGCGATGGATTTTTCATCGTATTCTTCCATATAATATTTCTTTATTTTTTCTAGATCTGCCCCTTCATACACGTTTCCTATATCCGGTGCATCTCCGGTCTTTTCACACAAAAGGAATTTCCCATCTGTCTTGACATAGACCCTCCGGTTCCCCGGAATGCAGCAGCCGTTTCTTCTGAGATCTTTGCATGGTTCCTGTGTCTGTCTTCGGTTATGTATCCGCACCAGTTTATCCGCTACAATCCCTGCCACATAACTTTT
>PPYE01432509.1_pt1 | contig 59473 bp, 59 predicted proteins | sample 1559881 | NCBI WGS metagenome assembly PPYE01 (sample SAMN08240022, study PRJNA423297) | Human gut metagenome, whole genome shotgun sequencing project.
ATAGCGGCGAAAGCCCCGATTCGGACACCATGTCCGAGCAAAGCGGCGGGAAATCCCCCTCGGACACCATGTCCGAACAAAGCGGTGAGAAACCCTACTCGGACACCATGTCCGAACAAAGCGGTGAGAAACCCTACTCGGACACCATGTCCGAGCATAGCGGTGAAAAACCTTATTCGGACACCATGTCCGAATGGCAGCGCTTGCCGGAGGAAGGGCTGCGCTGCTTGGGAGAAGAATCCGTTTTTACTGATCTGGTACTCCGGTATTTGCCGGAAAAGGAATGGAGCCGTAAACTTAAAAAATCCCGGTGGCACATTGGAACCGAAAAGATGGATGTTTGCTGTGAAGCCGCCGGTATTTCCATTCGCAAAGGAAAGCTGGTGACGGTACTTTCTTACCACCAGGCATACGATATTATTGCTTCATTGATCCGCCGTGGTGAATGGCTGTCAAAAGAAAAAATGACAGAACTAGCCGTTCATTTGTGGACTGAATGAGGCAAAACAATAAAGAATTTTTCACTTGAAAGGATGTTTGTATTATGAATCAAGAAATTACTCCTAAATTTATTCGAGAGCGAATCACCGCTTTGCGGTTAGAAAAGCATGTGTCGGAATATCAAATGAGCTATGATTTGGGACACAGCCGTGGTTACATCAACAACATTTCCGGTGGGAAAAGCCTGCCTTCTATGACAGAATTTTTATACATTTGTAATTATTTCGGTATCACTCCGGAAGAATTTTTCCGGCAAGAACAGAGGTGTCCGGTGACGCTCCATAAGATTGTCCAGTGTTTGGAAACTCTCCCTCTGGACGAATTGAAGTTGATTTTAAGCCTGGTGCAAAAGCTGGCAAAGAGTGAAACCGAATGAAGGTACATAATATACACCTGCGTCTGAGTGGTTCTCCCGAAGGTATCCGGTATCTGTTGCGATTTATACAACAGATGCAGGATTGCCGGGTAGTAGAAGAATCTTATCTCATTCACAATCGAAACAGTCCATATTATCGAAAGTACATTACAGTACTCATGGTTGAGGAGGACAGCGATGGATAAAAGTAAAATCATCTGTCTTGATAGCGAAACGACCGGTTTTTCTGTTGGACAAGACGAAATATTACAACTGTCTATTATTGATGGCAATTACAGAACATTGTTCAATGCATACATCCGCCCGGAAAAAATTACGGAATGGCCGGAAGCACAGGCAGTGAATCATATTGCCCCTGAGATGGTGGCTGATAAACCTTCCATTCAACACTGGCGTGCCAGGCTGAACGAGATTTTTTCTCAAGCGGAAGTGATTGTCGGCTACAATCTCCCTTTTGACCTTAGCTTTTTGCGTGCAGCCGGAGTTAATGTGGATCATGACAGCAAACAGTACATTGATGTAATGAGGGATTTTGCCCCAATCTATGGGGAATATTCCCAGCACTACAACAGTTTTAAGTGGCAGAAACTCTGCACCTGTGCAGCTTACTACGGCCATCAACCGGAAGGAAATTTCCATGACAGTTTAGAGGATGCCAAAGCCACGCTGTTTTGTTTCTACGAAGTGGAAAAATCGCAGTTAAAACAGGTTACTGAGGTTGTTTTTTCAGCTGGCCCAAGCCGAGACAAAGAAGCAATCTGGAATCATGGAAGGCTGGAATCGCCGGGTGTGGACTATATGATGGCGTCACTGGAAGTAGGCGGCGAACCGATCGAACTCTACGCTGAATGCGGAGAGGACGATATTGAGAACGGTGAGCGCTTTTGGATTGAAGAGCAGGGTGAAAAAGTATGGGATGAAAATGGCTTTGACCAAGTGGCCTATCCCATTTTGAAGGAAGAAATCTTGCGCCAGGCAAGAGAAGCCCGCATCCCCGCCAACTGTTTGAAATTTTGGTGGGACGAAGAAAACGATTTATCATCTGAATCGGAAGAAGATCATCTGGAATTGTGATCCAGCTCGGACATCATGTCCGAGAAAAGAAAGGATGACATAAAATGAAAAGAGCTGTTTGCTTGGAGTACGATGGTCAAAAAATTTTAGCCTACACTACCGGGCAATCAATTATCACTCTGTGTGATTTTTCTGCAATGGGGCTGCCGGATCAGTGGTGGCCGAACCGCATAGCAGATATGGTTGTGGATCATGAAGCCGAAAAATTTATCTCCGTTGATCCACAATACAATCCGGATTGGAAAAGGAATTCTATTCTTGCAGTCTTGCCGGTTGCCGATAGCAAGTCTTTTTTTCACAACCTTACCGCTAAAGCGGTAAAAGACGAAATGTCATTACAAGGACGCTCCGAATTGGAGCATTATTGGGAATATGTCACGGAAGACAATACTGCTGGCTTCCCAGAGGATTGCAATGGCGGTCATTACCGTTGGTATGACCAGCTGGGCATCCGGGATGGACGATTTTTTTACCGCAGCGTTGCCTCTTTTCATGGAGACTTGGAGCCGTTTCCTGATTTCCAGGAAATTAACGGCAAAGAGTTTGCGGAACGGATGGCGGATGCGGTGGCCGCTGAACGGGACTTGTATCCCGAAACAGTGCCCGATGGGACGATACGGAAAATTAAGTAATGTAAGTCCAACTCGGACATCATGTCCGAGCAAAATCAAATATCGTACATTGGCAGCCTTTGTGTGGAAATCACTCAGGCTGCTTTTTTTGTGTCCAAAAGGAGGTCTTTTTCGATGCGTCCACGGCTTTTTGTGGATATGGACGGCACTCTAGCTGTTTGGAATAATGTCTATCTGGAACAGCTTTATGAGCCGGGATACTTTCGCAATCTCCCCCCGCTGGATCGGATGATCCAGAAAGTAACAGCTTTTGCACATCAGGGCGAAGCAGAAGTTTTCATCCTTTCCGCCTACCTACCGGACAGCCCCTATGCACTGAAGGAAAAGCAGGAATGGCTGGAACAATACCTGCCGGAAGTAGATGCCGCTCATCGCCTGTTTATTCCCTGCGGTGCAAACAAAGGTCATTCGGTTCCAGGCGGAATTTATTCCACAGATTTTCTCCTGGATGATTACACCAAAAACCTGCAAGAGTGGACAGCTGCGGGCGGCACCGGAATCAAGCTGCTCAATGGGATTAACAGTACCCAGAACACCTGGCTGAAATCCGGCGGTTTATACATTTCGTATGAAGAACCGCTGCACGTCACGATGGAAAACCTCACCCACATGATAGAAAACACACCCTCGGACATGGTGTCCGAACAGCGTCCGGAAGAGATGGAACTGGACTAATCGTCAGAACAAAGCAAAGAGTCAAAAGAACCAAAGGAGGATTTTCAAATGGTTACGTATCAATTTGACTTATCAAAGGAAGACCACGACCGGCTGTACGCTATCAAGGAAGACTGGGGAAAGAACTATCTTACCGGAAATGAGTTTGCAGCCTTGCTCTTAAGCACCTATCTGCATCAAATCCATCCTCAACGAGTTGAAAAAGAATAATCTCTCGGACATGGTGTCCGAGTAAAGAATGAAAAGGAGTGAATCACGATGAATCTGGCAGAACGGCTGAAAGAAGAAATCCCTATTACATCGGTGCTACAAGATTACAATATCTCGGTGCGCCAAGTAAGTCCCACCCGGGGTATCTGCCGGATTCGTCCGACTGATAAAACCCCGTCCTGTTCCGTTTACCTTCAGAAAAACACCTGGTACGATTACGGCATGGCAAAAGGCGGTTCGGTGATTGACCTGTGTATGTTTTTGGAACAGTGTTCCCCGGCGCAAGCCATGAAAATTCTTTCTCAGCGGTATCATATTGCCGGTTGGAAAGACCCGGAGGTAACACAAACAAGCAATCGTAACCACAAAGAGCCGGATGCCACAAAAAGAACGTATTCCCGGCCGGCGGAAGAAAAATGGCTGAGTTCCGCCCAATATCAATCCATTGGCATTTATGCTGAAGCCAACCGCATGAACCAACTGTTTTCGGAAGACAGGGCCCTTTATTCCAGCATTCTGAAAGAGCAGGCGCTGCCTGCGGTGTTAGAGCAGTATCACGGGTATCTGCGCAACCTCTATCTGGATCAGCAAGAAATCAAGCGGAATCCTCAAAATCGGGAGATGATGCAAACCCTGATGCGGGAAGCCTATGACAGCTATCTTGCCTGCTATAAGAATTTGCTGTATGCGGCCAAAGGCACCAACGGATTGGATTTTAAGAAAATGCGCCCGGATTTAGGACGGGATCAGGAAGCGGTGGCATCGGGAAAAAAGGCTTTTTGGACCGGCGGCGTATCCTGGCAGGAATTAAAGCGGCAGCCAGGAGAACAAGACCGGCTTACATTGCCGGCAGCGGCCTATCAGATATTGGAGCGGGAAGTTTCTCAGGAAAATGTAAGGATGCTATTTGACTACTGTGCGTTCCAGCAGGGCGATACGGTAACCCTGACGGTGAAAGCCCAGAACCTCCCTGCCCTCCGGCAGATCGTGCAAGGAGTGCAGGCGGCGCAGCGGGCGGAAGAAAATCGGATCACCTTATCCGCTCCCCGCCGGGACGCTGAGCTGCTTCAAGGAGAACTGCAAAGCGGCCGGTTCAAGCTGCCTTTCCCCTGCCACATCACCATAGCGCCGGGTTGGCAAACTGCGGTGCTATCTCTGGACAAAGCCAATCAACCAGAGATGGAGCGGATTTTGGAAGGAATCCATGCTATGCAGATGCACTCGGACATGGTGCCCGAGGTAAGGCAAATAGAAATATCAAATATGGAGTTATAAATTAAAATAATTATTTGTTCAAACAAGCTTTCAAAAACAATTCTCCATATGGCGTGATTTCAGTTACACCTTTAATTATTTTGACGTCTGTCGCTTTTGGTAGTTCATTGTTTTTAATATTTAGAATCAATTGTTGATATAAATCTGTATGTTCAAATGACTCATATTTGTAAGCACTAGTTTCTACATCATAATTTATCTTGATTAAGCCCAGTCTTTCCAGAGAAGACATCGAAACCGATTGTGCAATTAAGTTTTTTCCTCCATTATTTGAGAGAAAAACATTCGTATAAAAATCATCAAACGAATTGTTGTTATAATAGACTCTGTATTTACAAATAGGATGTAAACTTTGTTTATTAAACAAGGCAATTGTTTTTGCGTCTAAGACTGTCATTTGCCTAATAACATCTGAAAATGAAGGGTGCACAAAATTACAAATCTGTGAATCCAATGATGATGAAATTAAATTTGCAAACAAATCTCTCAATTCTTTGTGTAGCACGCAATACTTTGATGCCTCAAGTGCTGGCGCAATTATTTGCAAATCTGGTTCGACTATTTGATCATCAGGAATTTGTGCTATTTTGCTCTTTAACTCTTTTTCGTACTCTTGTAAAGCTATTGCATACTTAATTCGTTTTTTATCAGCCAAATGAGATATTCTTCCAAAAACTAAAAACCAAATATCTGCAATAGTATTTCCAATATTTTGGGCAGGTTTATCTGTTATTTTTTCAATTGCATTATCAATTGAATTTAAAGGAATATGCTCAATTGGATCATCGATATGTTTGTACACACACAATTTCTCTTACCTCCTAAATAATTTGACTATGTCCAAAATAATTATATATAACTTTTTGCTAATGTGCAATACAGATAACGAAAGGAATGTGCCCTATGACCATCAAAAGTGCCTGGTATTATCAATCTACTTCCCGCCGAGCAATCATCGAAGATGCGGACGAAGAACTTTGGCTGTCCCCGCTGGACGGTCCGCCCTGCACCAAAAGCCGGATGACCCCCTACTATGGGCCGGATCCAAGGCAGGAGCCGGAACATTTTACTTCCATTCCATCCAAAGAATTGCGGATGTTTTTTCAACTGGAGCTGGCAGAGCAGCAGGAGGAGGAAAAGCAAGAAGATGAATTGGAACTGGAATTGTAAGTTCGGACATGATGTCCGAGCGAAAATGAACATGGAGTGATATTTATGGAATGGTTATCGTTTTTAATTTGCAGTGCAGTTGCATTCGTTGAATTGATAATTGCTTATTGTAATCCGCAGCAAATGGTTTTAGCCGTGTCATTTGCTATCTTCTTCCTATTCATTGGATTGGGATTGAGCGTTCTGTTGTACCTACGGAAGATCAAACACCTTTTGGAGCAAATTCCCTTGCAGGATTCCGACAAACATGGTATCCTGAAGGAAACAGAGAAAAGGCGGTGAAAGGATGCTTGCTGTTTCAGGACAACTGATGAATCGGGATGTCCCCATAGCAACCATTGAAAATGGAAAACTGATTTGGACGGAGGACAGCCTGCTGCCCCTGTACCTAAAGCGCACCGGTAATTTGGAGCAATGGCTGGCAGATCGGGCGATTGATTCCCACCGGGTCAACTCCCGCCTGCTGAAAAAGGCGCTGCGGCTTCACAGCGCAGATGATGTGCAGACAACACTTTCCGTCAACGCCGCTACTATCACCGACAACTACTGGTTTCGCCCGGAAGGAAGTCAGCTTACCTACGCTGACATCCGGTTCCATGAGAATTACTTTGATGGGCTTGCCCTTCGGGGCGACCCGGACGGATTTTCCCAAAAGCCTTCCCGCACCCCGGAGCTGACCAACATCGGCAGCTACGAGAAATGTTGGCGGCTGAAAGACGGGGTTTGGTGGATGTACAAAAGCGGCACCCGGGAAGAATACTTTTCCGAACTGTTCATCGCTCAACTGGGTGCCCGGCTTGGATTTTCCATGGCAGAATATGAAATGGATGAAGATTACATCCGCACCAAAGACTTTACCCACGGCGCTGCGGTGAACTTTGAAACCGCCGACGGCATTGTGGGGGAGGACGATGATTACACTCACTGTTTTTCCACACTGTATGCGCTGTCTCCTACCCTGGCGGAAGAATACCTAAAGATCGTCTGGATGGATACCTTGTGCTTTAACATGGACCGTCACACCAAAAATTTCGGTGTGCTGCGGGATGTAAAAAGCGGAGAGATTCTTGGTATGGCTCCCAATTACGACAATAATGTAGCCCTGATCTCCCGTGGGTACAGCAAGGACGTCACTCGAAGCAGAGACGGCCTGATCCGCTTTTATCAGGAGTTTTTGGAGCAAAGCCCAGCTGCTGCATCTATGCTGTATAGAATGGAGCTGCCAAAGGCGACCCCTGAAATCATCCAAGACTGCCTCCGAGCCGTGCCGATTCAAGCGGATGAAACCTATTTTCAACAGTTCTTGCTCAATGGGCAGCAGCGGATGGAAGAAATCTTGGAAGCACAATTTCAGGTACAGGATGAATTGCCGGAAGATATGGAATTGGATTGATAGCTCGGACATCATGTCCGAACCAAAGCAAGTCTATCATAGGCTTGCTTTTTTGTACTCAAGTGCTCGGACATGATGTCCGAGCATTTTTACATAGGCTTGTTTTATGTAACCATTTCTGGTAGAATGGAGGTGCTAACAATGTATTGGTGTCTAATAGCTGCTTTTGTATTGTTATTGTGCTTGTTACTGGTTGCCTTATATTGGATTCGTGCATTAAAACTAAGAATACAACGGCTGGAATTTGATCTGATGCTTTTGCGGAAAATTGTAAGGTATCAGGGTTGGGAGGCTAGGAAAAATGCACTTCGTAATTCGAGGAAGTTCAAGTCACTGTAAAGAAGAATTTCCAAAAGTAAAGCACCGATTGAGCAAAATTAAAAAAGTAACCGTTTTCTTTGATAATGATAATTTTTTGATTACAGATTTATATCCCAAAACAGAAAATGTCCATTTAATTATTGAAGATACAGAAGAGAATCAGCTCCATATTGAAGGTGCAAACTGTGGTTACGATGGCGAAGGACCTCGAACCACAATGTGGATCTTGAAAGAATTTGGCATCCCAGAAGAACAAACAGAAAAACTTCTCTTTTTTAATCAAGGACTTACTTTTCAAGTGGACTTGAATGGAAACATTATTGATTCATCTGTAAACTGCGAATATTTAATTTCAAGTTCTTTCGATAAACGCCCTTATGGAAAAATCCGTAAAGATCCTACCTCTGAAATTGATTTGACACGCAGAACAATTCGGCTGTTTAACCCGCAGTTTAACTGCTTTGACGGGTTGTTATACGCCATCCATAAAATGGAGCTTTACCAACTTGAATATTACATTGGCCGGCAAAGTCCCATTGATAATGCTTACCGGTTTCAAATTGATCATACACCGTTGAAATGGATGTCTAGAAAGGATAAAAAAGAATATCATTTTGACAGTGGATTGACTCATGTTAATCTGGCGTTTCGTGGAAAACGATTTCGTGTTTTTTGCGTAATATCGAAAGACTACGAGGTTCAAACAATCATTGGTTTGTTTCAAAGTTTGGTTGGAGAAAATTTGAATGAAGATTTTCTAAAAAGATATTATTCTGCCAAACGGCGTTTATTTTTTAGGCCCCGTTTCTTACCAGAGTTACATGATATTCTTACTCGCCAAGAAAAGAAAAATGAATTGGATGAGGAGTGGCATCATGATTGGTGAGGTGCTTCAAAATATTATCAACATCATTTCTCCTATTGCGACGATTATTTTGTCAATAACGGTGTTTGTTCGCACAATAAAAGTGGACCGAAAAAAGGAACATCTTGAAGCACCCTCCTTAATCATTTATAATTTTTCATCGGAAAGTTTTATTGAAAATTTCAAAGAAAAGATTTACAAACCACAAGCAATTTATTGGATGGATCTAAAATACGGTCCATTTTCTGATTTGGAAACACACTCACTCTTTTTTCAACGAATATCGGCTGGTGAGTGTATTGAGAAGCTAAATAATTATATTTTGTGTACCGGAATACTTTTGCAGAATTATTCGACCTCACCATTATACATAGATTCTTTCATAGGAATTGACAATAAAAAAGAAAGAATCAATCACCCTTCAGTGTGTTGTCTTGAAAAAGATGAACGTATTTTTATTTTTTGCAAACAATCCTTACAACCAAAAAGACTTTCCGGAATGTTCCATGGTACTCGTATTTACTACGAATTACAATACGACGAACCAATCTCAATCATTATTCCAAAAAACAATAATTCACTCGGACACGATGTCCGAGCAGAAAGGAGAACGCTATGAAGTACAAATTACTATCCTTAATTCTTGCCGGATTATTAGCTGCCTGCGCTTTGGCCGGTTGCAGCAGCAACCAGGAAGAAGATTCTGTTTCCACCACTACTTCCACCACCAGCTCCATGCTGGAAGGAGATGCTCTAGTCACTCCGGCAGAAAGCGAAGAAGTAGTGTCCAGCGAAACCGTCACCAATGAGGACGGCAGCATCACTACCACCGAAACCATGGCGGACGGCAGTGTAGTGACTACCACCACGGCATCGGATGGCTCTGTCACCCAAACAGAAAGAGACACGGATGGGACAGTGATCCAAACGCAAACTGCGGTTGACGGAACGGTCACTACAACGCAGACGGCCAGCGATGGCACCCAAACCGTGACCACAACCCCGCCGTCCACCACCGTACAGCAGCCTGCCGCCCCTTCCGGCGGAGGAAGTACCACTACACCGCCTTCTCCCGGCACCACAACCACCCCTCCGGCGACTTCCACCCCCAGCACTCCCTCAACTTCTACTCCTGCAACCACCCCCTCTACTCCGTCGCAGGCAACGCCTGACCCCGAACCGACACCGGAACCCACTCCAGAACCTGATCCAGAACCGGTAAGAGAACGCACTATTGACCCTCAATACATTTGCGATCAAGTAAATGCTCGAATGGGTGAAGTTGGGATGATTGATGCTGTAACAGAAGGTATGAACGCAGGTTTAACCTATCAAGAATCGCTTGATGAAATTCATACCTATATGGGATGGTGGACAGCAACCCAGAGTTTGTATGTAAAATCAAATGATCAGTTGATTCAAGAACTTTTAGAAGCCCTTAAAACTGATTATAATTCTGGGCATCCCAGTGCCTGGGTAGAAATTGATTGTTATGTAAAAGATGTTACTTGGGAAGAAGTTTCCAATATTGATGATGCAGATTATGTGCGATTTATTATTTACCGTTGAGGTTAAAGTATAAAAAATTTATTGTTCTGTTTTGAGCAAGCATGAGCTTGCTCTTTTTTTATGCCATTTTACAGAAATGAGTGTGAACCCAATGACATATAAAAAATTTAGACCACCCTGATAAACCAATACCCGGCAATTCCGGATTAGCCGGGTAATTCATTTGATTTTAAATTCACATAAGGAAAAGGAGATTTGTACAATGTCAAAAGCAAAGACTCTGTGGAAGCGTTTCGCCGCAGTGCTGCTAGTTCTCATAATGGCTATCGGAATGATTCCGGCCAGTCTGGGAGTCAGTGCAGCCTCCGGCGGAGATACCGCCAGAGTAGACCATTTCCAAACAATCGGTAATAACTATGTTATTCAACCGTACATTCAGGGACTTCCCGCTGGTAGTCGCTTTGCACAGTATCAAGGAGTTCATCACGATGATTTTAACATTGCTTATGTCAGCGTAAATGGTGGGGCCCCTCAGATGGCTTATTGCTTGGAGTACGGTGTTGATTTACATTCCGGTAATCACCTGAGTGGTTCTACTTATGAGAGTTTGAGTCCTGATCAACAAAGATACATTGCACTCGCCACCATGTTTGGGTACAACGATCTAACCAGCGCTAATCCAAATTGGCAATTTTACAGTTACGGCTGGGATGCCGCTATGGCGACTCAGATCATGATTTGGCAGATTGTTGAAGGCACCTTCGATTATTCCACCTCGGATGTGGCAGGAGTTGAAGCGGAAGTAATGCACTCCCTGTCGGCTTGTTCGAATTATACTCCAGCCAGTGTTGTGGATGTTTATCGAGCCCTAAAGATTTTAGTGATGCAATCAAAAAACATTCCACAATGTGCAGGAAATCGTCCATCTACTTCCCCATCCTATACTTTGACCTGGAACGCAGCAAACAACCGGTATGAAACTGTTGTCAACGATCCCAGCGGAATGTTGGCATACTATGATTTCTCCGCCAATGGCCTGATGCACCAGAAGCTCAGCGATACTCAGATGCTGGTATGGACAGATCAGCCCAACCTGCAAAATGTGGTGTCCACCGGTACATCCAATCTGGTTGCCTGGGGCACTCACCTCAACGGCTGTTTCTGGGAATTTGTTCCTGATTTTTGGGAATCGTCTTCCGTGCAGGATTTGGTAACCGTGCATCAAGGCGACGCCGACCCGGTACAATGCTACATGAGATTTAGTGTGGAAGCGCAGGGGTCTGTTCGCATTGTAAAGACTGCTGAAGATGGTAATGTTGCCGGCATTCGGATGAATATTTCCGGCAACGGCATCAACCGGGACGTCACCACCGGTCCAGATGGTTCTGTACAAGTAGATGGGTTGAATCCCGGAACTTATACCGTCACCGAATACCCAAGTGAGAACTATGTGCCGCAGGATCCGCAGCAAGTCACCGTTGTCAGCGGACAAACTGCCACCGTTACTTTTAACAATACCCTCAAGCGTGGTACTTTGTCTGTGACAAAAACCTCAGAAGATGGTCTGGTGGAAGGGATCACCTTCCAGCTGACTGGCACCTCTAATAGCGGACAACAAGTAAATGCAACTGCTGTAACCGATGCCTCCGGTGTTGCGACCTTTAACGACATCCCCATTGGCAACAACTACACGCTGACGGAAATCAATACCGGCGCACAATATGTTGTACCGGCAGCACAGAATGTGTCCATTGCTTGGAACGAGGTAACTCATGCCAATGTGGACAATCCGCTGAAATGGGGATATGTTTCCGGCTTGAAGGTGGATCGGGAAACAGGCAACACCATTGCCGGCGCCACCTTTGGCATCTTCTCGGAAAATGAGACGGAATTTACAGCTGAGAACTCTTTGCGTGAGCCGGTAGTGACCGGAGCAGACGGGAAATTCACGTTCCACATGCCCTACGGAAATTACCAAATCAAGGAATTGTCTCCGGCTCCCAATTACCTGCCCAATGAGACCATCTATCCGGTGTCCATCACAGAAAACGGACAGGTCATTGAAATCATCGTGACCAACGACCAGGTGCCGGAAATCGGGACGGAAGCCACAGTAGATGGGAACAAGGAAACCCATCCCTTTGAACAAATTACCATCACCGATACCGTGAGCTATCAGCATCTGATTCCCGGCCAGGAGTACACCATCACCGGTGTGCTGATGGACAAGGCCACCGGCGAAGCCTTTCTGGTGGACGGGGAAGAAATCACCAGCGAAGTGACCTTTGTACCCGAAGAAGCCAACGGACAGGTAGAAGCAGAATTTACTTTTGATGCTTCCGGTATCACCGTGGACACCGATTTGGTTGTCTTTGAATCTCTCTATAAGGATGGCATTAAATTGGCCGTCCACGCTGACATCGAAGATGAAGGGCAGACCGTAACCGTGAAGGTGCCGGACATCGGCACCGAAGCCACGGTAGACGGGGGTAAGGAAACCCATCCCTTTGAAACTGTAACTATCACCGACACGGTATCCTACACCAACCTGATTCCCGGCCAGGAGTACACCATCACCGGTGTGTTGATGGACAAAGCCACCGGCGAAGCCTTTCTGGTGGACGGGGAAGAAATCACCAGCGAAGTGACCTTCACCCCGGAAGAAGCCAACGGACAGGTAGAAGCGGAATTTACTTTTGATGCTTCCGGTATCACTCAGGATACCGAGCTGGTCGTTTTTGAAACTCTCTATCAGGATGGCATTGAATTGGCCGTCCACGCTGACATCGAAGACGAAGATCAGACGGTAACGGTGAAAGTTCCGGACATCGGCACCACTGCAACCGTCAACGGCGGCAAAGATGCTGTGCAAGGCGGTACAGTTACCATTGAGGACGTAGTGGACTACACCGGCCTGATCCCCGGTAAGGAGTACACCATCACCGGTGTGCTGATGGATAAATCCACCGGCCAGCCTTTCCTGGTCAATGGAGAGCAGGTCACCAGTGAAGTGACCTTTACCCCGGAAGCTGCGGATGGCTCTGTCAAGGTCACCTTTACCTTTGACACCTCTGCCATCACCGATGACACCAGCGTTGTGGTCTTTGAAACCCTGTATCAAAACGGGACAGAACTGACCACTCATGCGGACATCAATGACCAGGCCCAGACGGTAACTATCACTGTTCCCGCTCCCGTGCCGCAGACCGGCGATAGCGCTAACCTGCCTATTGCCTTGGCGCTGGGCGGCTTGCTGTTAAGCCTGGCTGCTGGGGGAATTATTTTCTTCCTGCTGCGGCGTAGGCGTAAACAAAACTAATTGGAGTTAGAAAGCCCGGAGCTATTTTGCCCGGACTTTTTTGTTGGGCAGGTTCGCAGGAAAAACCGAAAATAGAAGGCGTGTAACCTCTCATGAAACAGGGAATCAAAATCGGGATTGGAATCCTTCTCTTCAGCGTCAGCCTGCTGCTCTTTTTTTACCCAAACTTCCGTGAGCTGCAAATGAGCCGCACAGTAGATCAGACCATAGGGCAGTTTCAGGCGGCGCAGGAAACCACCGGCCAATCCGAATCGGATGCACTGTATCAGCAGTTGCAGGCGTACAACCAATCCTTGACCGCCAATGGGCAAACCCTGACGGACGCCTGGGATTACGAACAAGCTCCCATTACGGTGGAATATATGCCCAGCGATGGGATCATCGGATACATCGAAATCCCGGATATGGACGTCCGCCTTCCGCTTCTGCTGGGAGCCTCCGAAGAAAATATGGCCAAGGGAGCCGCCGTGCTGTCCCAGACCAGTATGCCCATCGGGGGCGAAAGCACCAACTGCGTCATCGCCGGACACCGGGGATACCGTGGAAGCCCGTATTTTCGCAACATCCAGCGGTTGCAGGTTGGATCTGCCGTCTATGTCACCAATCCCTGGGAAACGCTGGAGTACACCGTTATGGAAATCCGAATCATCCAGCCCTCCGATCTGGATGCCATCCTCATCCAACCGGGAAAGGATATGGTGACACTTTTGACCTGCCATCCTTATGCAAGCCGGGGGGAGTACCGGTATGTGGTGTACTGCCAGCGGGCGGACACTGTGAGTCCGGAACAGCTTGCCGTAGCAAAGGAAAATGCTCAAAACGATGTGTATCTTACAGAGCAAGCCGCACAAAGCAACGCCTATATGCGGTTTGAGGATATACTGCGCATTGCTTTACCGGCAGCGGTTGCTGCCATGATTCTGGCCGCATTGGTACTGCGTTTTATTAAGCGCAGAAAACAATAGATCATCCTGCAAAGAAAGGGGGGATGCCTATGATTGGCATAATCCGGCAGATGTAAAAAGCAGCATCTGCCGCACTATCCCATCCGTTAAAACCATCCAAAATCAAAGTTTTGCGAATACAGATCGCAAACAAGGAGGAAAACACATGAAACAGCGTCATATTTTGAAAAGCATCGGTGCCATGGCAATGGCCGCCGCTATGGCAGCCACCATGATGGTCAGCGTTTCCGCTGCTCCTAGCGACATCATCGACACATCCAAAACCGGCTCCCTGACTATCCACAAGTACGACCTCACCGCAGCAGAAGCGGCTGGCGTTGATGTGAGTGGCTACCAGAACAACGGTGAAGTAGATGCCGAAGCCGCCGCAGAACTGGCCAACTACGCTATCGCAGGGGTGGAATACACCTACATCCGAGTGGGCGACATCAATACCTCCAGCGAAAACGGCGAAATCAAGCTGCTCTATGATATTCCCGACGAACTGGAAACCGTGTTGGATCTGGAAGATACCAGAAACAACAACAACTACACTTCGGATGAAATCAACCAAGCCCTGGCAGATCTCATGACCGATAATACCGCCGGGAAAGACGCCCTGTTTGATTATTTTGAAGCAGCCCCCGGCAAAACCGCCATGGATCTGACGGATAGCACCGGTATGACCAGCGACAGCGAAATGGAACTGGGCCTCTACCTGGTAGTAGAAACCAAGGTGCCTGCCAACGTTCACACCACCACCGATCCCTTCTTCGTAAGCCTGCCCATGACCGATGAAACCGGTGATGAATGGTTCTATGATGTGAATGTTTATCCCAAAAACCAGACCGAAACCGAGCAGATAGACAAACTGGTCAAACAGCATGACGATACCGACGCCGATTATGCGGACATCGCTACCGGTTCCATCGGTGACCAGATGGACTACACCTTTGTAACCAAGCTGCCTAAGATCACCGACCAGGCCACCTATCTGACCCAGTATCAGTTTGCTGATATCATCCAGGAAGGTTTGACCTACAACAAGGATTTCACTATTTATATCTACGGCAACCGTACCGATGCAGAAGCCAATGCCACCAGCGCTGCCATCGCAACCTGGCAGCAGGGTCAAGGCAATTTCACCGTGACTTATGCCAATGAGGATAAAAACGCCACTATTGCTCTGACCGAAGCCGGTCTGGCTGCAATCAACCCCGCTTATTCCGAATACTACATGGTAGTCAGTTACTCCTGCGTCATCAACAACGAAGCTGTGCTGGGCGATGCTTCCAACCCCAATGATGTTACCCTGAGCTACAGCCGTACCAACACCGCCGACATTGAAACCGTCACCGATACCGCCAGAGTGTTCTCCTACGGCATCAATCTGGAAAAGACCTTCAGCGGACAAGTCGGCAACCCGGAAAACGTCCAGTTTGTGTTGCAAAACCAGACCAACGGCCACTACATCACCGCTGTGGCTGCTTCCGCCGGTGTGTACAATGTCACCGACAACAACAAGTCCAGCGATGAAGCAAACGCTACCAAGTTCTCTCCCAATGCGGATGGATCCCTTATCATCAATGGTTTGGAGGCTGACACCTATGTGCTGACCGAAATCCACACCGATGCCGGGTTCTCTCTGCTCAAGGAGCCCATGACCATCGTGATCAACCAGACCATCGATGAGATTATTCCTTCTACCAACACCCTGTACGATTCTACAACAGAAGATACTCCTGTTGTGGTCAACAACGGCGACCGGGCCAGCGCTACCGTGGACGGCAGTGCCGCTAACATGAGCAGCGATGATACTTCTGCCAATGCTTATGTGGATATGGTCGTAGTCAACACTCCCACCTTCGTCCTGCCTCAAACTGGCGGCAACGGCACCCTGATCTTCACCCTGGCCGGTTGCGGGATTGCTCTGGCAGCCTTCGCCTTTGTGATGGTGCGCCGCAACAACAAGAGCGAAGAAAAGTAAGTTAAAAAGATGGTATATGCGATATGGCTGAAACGAAGCAACATCACAAAAAGAGGAAAAGGGGTATTTTCAAAACGGGGTTTATAATCCTGTTGTTTTTCATTGCACTTCTGCTGATAACCTATCCCTATATCTCCAATTTTGTTTTCGAGCACCGGGCGGAATCCCTGGTTGTAGCTACGGATGCCGCAGCGGATACGCTGGATGCCCAAACCATCGAGCAGATGCTTCAGGATGCCGCCGCATATAACCAGTCCCTGTTATCCGGTCATGTGCAGCTGACTGACCCCTTTGACGCATCTGTGCAAGGGACCGTCAACGATGCTTACAATGATCTGCTGGACATTGGAGATGGGATTATGGGCACCATCCAGATCCCATCCATCAATGTCAGCCTGCCTATCTATCACGGCACCAGCGAAGCGGTGCTGGAAAAGGGAGTGGGTCATCTATGCGGCACTTCCCTACCCGTGGGCGGGGAGGGCACCCACGCTGTGCTGACCGGACATACGGGACTTAGCAATGCACGACTGTTTTCCGATTTGAGCCTGCTGGAAGAAGGAGATGTGTTTTACATCAATATCCTTGGGGAAACCCTGGCCTATCAGGTGGACCAGATCAAGGTGGTTCTGCCGACCCAGATGGAGGATCTCTCTATCCAGCCTGATGCAGATTACTGCACCCTGGTGACTTGTACACCTTACGGGATCAACTCACACCGGCTGCTGGTGAGAGGGGTGCGGATAGAAAACCCGGATATGGTGCAGGCAGATTCGCAAAGCAGTATCAGTCACGGCACCTCACAGTGGATGACCGAATACAGGACAGCCTTGATTATTAGCCTGCTGATTTTCACAGCGGGAGTGATCGCCCTGGTTCTGGTACGGCTGTTTAAGAGGCGGCGGCGTGACGCAAAAGCAAAAAAGATCAATGATAAAAAGTCCGGCCCTTGATGGAAAGAAGGTGGCAAGGCAGGTGGCTGAAAAAGGGCGCAGAAAAGAAAAAGCCAGGGACAGTCCCGGTTCATCAAGAAATCTGGCGGCAAAACTGGTAAACAAAAGGAAGGGTTGTGGCTGGCGGGAAACGCCAATCCACAGCAATTCTTACTATGTAGCATACAGCCCTTCTCCAAGGGCTTCCACGATTACTACAAAAAGGAGGTGGTCGCCACGATCAAAAGAAGTAAACTGGCGATCTTAGGATCCGTGCTGATCCTGTCCAGTATCCTGGCCGGGATGGCAATTCCGGCATTTTCGGCAGAACCGGTTGCCGCCGAAATCCAACAAGATCTGACAGCCGAAATCACCAAACGGACAGAATGGACGGATGAAACTAACGGCGATGGTCAGGTGACGCTGCAGTATTCTTCCAACTCCGGATCTACGGCGGAAGAAAAAAGCCTCAATCTGATCCTGATCCAGGACAAGTCCGGGTCTATGGACAGCAATTATGCTTACAATCTGGAGGCGTATCGAAGTCATTGGGTGGATGAAGGCAGTGGTTCCAATAAGCTGGCGGAGATTTATTACCCTATTCAAAACCCTTATGGGTGGACGGAAAATATCACCGACTTTGAATTTGAAGCGGAAACCAGCGGAAGAGATTATGAAACCAGAGTGAAACTGGCAACCTGCTACCGCAATATCAGAAATTCGGAAACGCAAGCCGTTACAGGGACTTTTCCCTATGTCCAAGGAGTGGAACAGTACCTTCCGCAAGATGGCAGTCTGTTCCGTGCCTTTGATTCCACAATCACAGTTGACGGCTACGACGGGGATCTAATCAACGGTGAAGGCTATTTTAATGCACCCTGTAACGTGGAAGGCCATTATTATTTGCTGGTGCAAAATGTCGATCTTGGAAATGGAACCCTTCCCGCCTACAGCATGGTAGAAGGGCAGCTGCTCAACTCTGTTTGGGACACAGACAAGCATGAGTATCAACTTTTGTCTGGTTACAACGAAGCTATGGATTATCTGCAACAAGGTAGGCGAGTGGTTAAGATCGAAACACTCGATAATGACCCACTTGCAACAGGACGGTATTATCCGGCAGAAGCTGTCAATGCAGAAACTGGTGCGATTGACCCGGAATATACCGACAACGCCCCCTCAGAAACCTTGTATTTCCTTGACATTTCCAGCCTCACCCTGCACAGCCCCACCCAACGCACTAATGCCGCTAATGAAAGTTTGTTGCTGCCGGAAAACCAAGGCAACGGAAGTAACTATCTGTACACTATTGACGGTTGGTTTCTGGAGACTACTCCCAGTGAAACCTGCCACCAGCAGGACCGGTTGTCTCTGTCTCAGCGATTTGCAACGGATATTGTCAACGAAATTGCTTCAAGAAATTCCGGTAACAAAATCGCCTATATCCCCTTCTGGGGTGATGTGCCGACAGATGGTCACTGGACGAACGGATGGGTGCCAGACTATAGCGGCAGTGAGCCGGGGTATGATGTTGAATTAGGCGCAGTGGACGATCCTCACTTTGATGAGTATCCCGGCGTTACTCAAATCGGATTTCCCCAAGGCGATATGTCAGATGCTGATTTCGACGCCATTCAAAATCAAATCGCCAACGATTTCGTGTATGATGGCACCAACTGGACCAATGCTTTCCAGGCGGCATCCGATATTCTGGACGCCCGGTCGGCAGAAGATCAGCAAAAGGAAACTCTGGTGATCTTTCTCACGGACGGTAATCCTACCGGTACACAAGGCGGCACTGATGACATCGATAATGCCTACATCAACGGCAATATCATTGACGGATTCACTGTGGATGGACAGCCTATCGGTTATTCTGCTTTGATGGAGCATGAGGGCGTGACCGTGATTTCAGTAGGTGTCGGCATTCAAATCGGGAATCAAGATTTGGTTGACCGATTAGGTCGAATTAACACTACAATCGACGAAGAAACTGGAGACCCGGAAGGGGCTATTATTGCCAGAACCAACGAAGAACTGGCAAACCTGACCGATACGGTGATGAACCGGATCAATCAGACCATTTACGGCGAAATTACCGGATTTTACGCATTTTACGCCGACCGTCTCAGCGTTCCCTTTGCGTTGGATGAAGACAAAATCAATATGGACGATTGGACGATTTTGCAATCTGCCAGCCCGAACATGGTGCAAGGCGTGCCATCCAATGTGTATTATGCAGCCACTCGGCAGCGCAAGAATGTGTACGTTCGCAGCACCAAAACCGTGTATTGGTATATCGGGGATATGACCGATGGAGATTTCAATGCTGAGGGCCATGAGTTGGTCTTCTCTGTCACTTACAGTGATTACAATGTCTCCACCGGCGGCGCTGACAAATCCATTGCATCCAACACCCTACAGCAGCTCACCTATGTTACCTCACAAGACACAGGCACCGTACAGACGGTGACAACGGATACCCCTTCCATTATCTTCAATCGATCGGATGAACCTACTCTAACGGTAGAAAAGACCATTGCCACAAGCTATGATACAGATCAGACTTACCGCTATGTCTACTCTACCCACAGGCAGGAAAGCGGTCAGGTAACGGATTATCAGGGAGTCATCACTGTGACGATCCCTGCTGGGAGCAAGGAAGGGTCTGCGGCGGTAACCGGGGTAGAGCCGGGAACCTACTATGTGTATGAAGTGGATCAAAATGATACCATCATATCCACTCAAATCAGCACCGTAACCTTATCCCGGAACGCAGAAATTACCACAGTCGCATATTCTGATTCCGTACCCCATTCTGCTACGGCATCGGATGATACCCAGCTGGCAAACCGCAACAATGTGCTTACCATCGTTTCCACCAACGGATTGGCGTCCTTTGTAGACAATACTACTTCGGTAAGCGTGGAAAAAACTTGGGACGACAATGACTACGAAAACCGTCCCGAAAGCATTACCGTTTCCCTGTTGAGGAACGGGACAAAGGTAAATGAAATGATTCTCACCCAGCAAAATAACTGGCAGGGAACTTTTGATAATTTGCCTGCGGCGGATGCACAGGGCAACGAGTATGAGTACACCGTGACGGAAGAAGAAATCATTGGTTATCAATCTCAAATCACTGAAACACAGGACAACCACTTTGTCATCGAAAACACCCTGCTGAAAAGCACCATCCACATCAACAAATACGATACCGATGGGAAAACTCCCTTGGCAGGCGTGACTTTCGAAATTCGAGACAGCGATGGGAATTTAGTGGATTCCAAAACCACTGGGAGCGATGGCAGCATCGATTTCATCGGGTTAATGCCGGACACCTACACTATCACCGAAACCGATACGGTGGATGGCATGACTCTGCTGCCGGAACCCATTACCGTCACCATGCCAATGGTGATGTCGGAACAGGAAGTCATTGACAACGAGGTAGACACCTCAAAATGCGTCTACTACAACGATTCCGGCACCTATCTGGTGTGCGAAATCACTTACAGTGTGACCAATTCGGCCAACTTTGGTATGCCGACCAGCGGCGGTGATTTCAATCCCTGGATTTGGTTTTCCCTGATGGGAGGACTTCTGATCCTGGGAGCGGCCACCGTTCTCCTGATTCAGCACAAAAAGACTCATAGGTAACTTCCTATGCCCCTCTGTTTTAGCGCAGAGGGGTTTCTTTTGAACATTCTGCTTTTGCCATAGGCAAAAGCATTGGAATATGATATAATAAAAAAAGAAACCAGTCATTTTATATTCTTCAAATTTTGATGCGTTTTTGAGCTAAAAACGCTATAAGAAAAACGAAAGCGCTTTTATCCAAAAAGGAAGGCGGTGATTGCAAAGAAAATGGAGCAAAATTCAAACGGCACGAATTTTTAAGAAAAGGAGTAGAATTATGCAACTCACTAAAAAAATCCTATCCGGTATTCTTTCCGCAACAATGTTGATATCGGCAGTCACCGTTTCGACATATGCTGTGGGTTCACAGGATACCATTCAAGTTTCCGCAGCTTCCGCAGCTGAGGAAAGCAGCTCAATTATTGTTTCCACTCCCGTCCCCACTGATGAGTGGGCAGAGGAAAATGGCTGGGAAAAAGCGGAAGACGATCATTATGGAACCATTTACGAAAAAACGGTAGATCATATTCAGTATCAACTGCATTATGAAAAGAATTTTAAAATAGATGCTTTATATGATATCAGTCAGCCGGAATGCTATTCCTATTGGCAGATTTCCGCCATTGGCACAGACGATGAAACCATGACTACCATTAACATCCTTGGTTCCCTTGATGGTTACCCAGTTACTTCTGTTGGTAACGACTATCATGCCCGGAATTATAGCGGTTCTTTTCAAGGAAATGAAAGTGTTACGGAGTTAATCATTCAAGATGGAGTCCTTCTTTTGGCGGACAGAGCGTTTTATCAATGTCCGAATTTGGAAAGAGTGACCCTGCCTAATACACTTCTTATGATTGGCGATTATGTTCTTTGTGGAAACAGTAGTGCGGCAGCTGATAATTCTAATTATAAGTTGAAAGAGCTCACCATTCCTGCCAGTGTTGTAAGATTAACAAGTGCTGCATTCACAGGAACTACTGTAGAGACGCTTACGTTTGAGGGCAATGCCCCCATGTCAACTGATGATGAGTATGGCGCTGCCGGTATAGGCGGAGATAACTTTGACAACGTAAAAACTTTCAATGTCTATTCCAACACCACTGGTTGGGATGAATACCTGGCTCCAATTTTTAACCTTAAATGGAGCGACCTAGAAGGCTTCAATGTGATTGAAAACGGAGAACCGGTAGAAGAAAATTATACCATTACCATTGATGTCCCCTCTGTGATTTACGTGGAAATAGGTACGCCCTATCAAATTCCTGCCGTATTAACCTCCAATGATCCACGTTATCAGGAAATTCTTTGGCTTGGTACGAATACTAACGGGATAAGCGTAGATGGTGTTATCACCAGTTTTGGCACCGCACAAGGCAGGACGTTGTACGCTGTGTGTGGCGATGTAAAGAAGGAAATTACAGTGATGAGAACCAGTGCTCAATACCTTCCTTCTATCAGCGTAGACATCCATGAAGTTACCTTGAATGCCGGAGAAACCGCTACTGTAACTGCTACCGTTACCAATCAGCAGCGATGGGACAATACCCCTGTGACCTGGACTACCGCAGACCCTGCCATCGCCACCGTAGAGGATGGAATTATCACCGGTGTGGCTGGCGGAACCACAACGGTAAAAGCCTGCCTTGGCAATTTCATTCAGGAAATTGCGGTGACGGTGATTGGGCCGGAACCGGAACCGGAACCTGATCCAGAACCAGATCCGGACCCAGATCCAACCGACCCAGATGTCCTATCTGTCATGACGTTAGCACGGTATGTGGTGAGCACCCCAAACCCGGTTGCGGACGAGGAACACGATCTCAATAGAGATGGATCCGTTGACGTGCTGGACGTAATGACTTTGGCACAGCAAATTGTAAATCAGATTTAATTCTTCATAAGAATGAACGCCTTGCAGAAATGCAGGGCGTTTATTTTTGCAGATTTTAATCAGGAGGAATTGCAAATGAAATCGAGTATCAAAACCATCTTAATTTCCACCCTTGCCTGTTGTGTCCTGGTTTCTGCGACGGGTTGTTCTGCTCCCCAGGAAACGGTCAACACTTCCTCTTCCACCAGCAGCGTGTCTTCTCAGGCAGAAGAGGGAGAAGAAACGTTGGAAGCCTATGTGGCCGCCAATCCGGAGGTACTGGATCAGCTGCGGGGGACCGATGAAAACGTGTCCGTGATAGTAATTGACAACAACATCCGTTACACCTATCGCCTCCCCGAAGATGCTTTAACCGGGGATGAAACTGCTGACCGGAACATTGTGGACTCCGTGATGGCCAGTGTCGAAGACACGTTCCAAACCCTGACCGACACCTTGGCAGAATCCACCGGATTACCCATACAAATGGATGTCATTTATGAAAACGCAGAGGGAGAAACCATCGGCGCTTATTCTTATGTGTCCGCCGAAATCGGAAACTGATTCGCTTCGACCATTCATGTCAGCCCACTTCTTCCCTGACAGGTTTCTTCAACCTCTCTGAGCCTGTCAGGGGTTTTGTTTTCCCGGCAAGGTGCTTTCTCCTGTTGCCACCTTGCCGGAATATCCAGGCAGCAGAGCTTATGCGCCGGGGCAGCACCGGCGGCCTGGAAGCAGAAATGGAGAGACGCCGCAGCTCTCTCCATTCCTTTATTCTTCTATTTTCTTTTCCATCTCTTCCAAAAGCTGTCTTGGGGAAAAAACCGGCACTGTGGCTTTCTCATAATTTTTTAGGTTGCGGGTTACAATTCCATCCATATCACAGCGCCAAGCAGATTGCACCATTACGGCGTCCTCATAATCTTTCATCTCGGAAAAAATAGCTTTTCGGCAGTCCTCCCCGGTGGTATCGAGAACGCCAAATAACGCAAACAGCTGATTGAGTATTTTTCTGCTTTCCTGATCGTTGTGGGTGTACCGGTGAATCAAATAATAAATATCTGTCACTGATTTTGCTGACAAAAATCCCTTTATCTTTTGATTTGCCACTGCCAGAAAAAGTGCTTTTCCATCCTCCGAAAAAGGCTTTCGATCCTGCAAAACATCAACAATAACGCAGGTATCCATCAAGATGTTCATATCTGTTCGGTCCGCTCCTTTCTGGCGTCTTCCAACGTAATATCAGCCGGAAGGATTCCAAACAGGGATTTGGCAATGTCTACCCGGTCTTGATATGGATTGCTTAATTTCGCAATGACCTTTCCGTTTTTGGTAATATAAATATCTTCTGTTTCTGCCAGGGTTAAATATTTACTGAGATTCAGTTTGAGTTCTGTGGCTGTAATGGACATAAGCTCACCTCATTTCTATATTTAGTATATCAAAATCGTTCGATATTGTCAAACAAATCGTTCGATTTTAATTATGATTCATACGAAGGAGTGAATGCCATGATTTTGCAATTTGCAAGAGCATAAGAGAGGGAAGAAGAAAAAGCATCCTGCATCAATGTGAATCGTTCAAAACAAGGAGGAAATTAAAATGTATTGTGAATTTTGTGGCAAAGCCATCCCGGACAAAGCGTTGGCCTGTCCGGAATGCGGGTATCCGGTCAAAGAAGCAAAGCCGGAAAGCCAACCACCTGCCGAACCGAACCAGCAGGAAACTACCCTGTTGGATCCCACTCAAATTCGGCCTCAAGCACAACCGCAGTACCAGCCGCCGGAAACGCCGTCAGAGCCGGTGTACCAGCCTCAATCGCAACCCCAGCCCATGGAGACGCAGTCGGAACCAGCGTACCAATCTCAACCGCAGTACCAGCCACCGGAAACGCCGTCAGAGCCGATGTATCAACCGCAGTCTCAACCCCAATACCAATCACCGACTGTGCAATATCAGCCCCAGTACCAGCCGGCTGCTCCCTATTCATTTCAACCCGGCATTCAGTCCACACCACTAAAACAGCCAAAGGAAAAGAAAAAGCATCCCGCTTTGATTTCCGGCCTTTGCAGCGGCTTTGGCGTTGCGTTAATCGCAGTGGGAGCTATTGTGGTTTTGTGGCTGACTGGGTTTCTTAGCTTCGGGGGTCAGACGGCTGCGCCTACATCCGTTACCGCCAATACACCGCAGCAGGTGGCAGAAGAATTGGCAAACGCCATCAGCAATACCGACGGCCAGGCCATAGTTGACCTGATCCCAGATGCAATGATCGACGATTTAGCGGCAGAATCCGGAGCTGCTGATGAAGAAGAGCTGGCGGCATCTTTGGAAGAAGTTTTTTCCGCAAGCATGGTTTATATCTATTCCATGGGTGGAACCGTTGACTTTACGGTAGAGGATACCGGTGCGCCGGTATCAGGAAGCGAATTGGAAGAGATACAGGAGCTGTATACCGACTACGGACAGGTGACTGCCGCAGAAACCGTGCCGGTTACCATGACCATCGACATTATGGGCGAAACAGCAACAGATAACGAAGAGGTTCCGGTGATCCAGATGGATGGAGTGTGGTACTTAGACATTCTCCAATGGAACGCATAAGTTCATTTCTGCCTTGGTGGTTTTTGCGTTTTTCCAGCAAGGCTTTTTCTTCCGGTGCGGTTTGCAAGTCCGCACTGGAAGACTATCCAGGCAGCAGATTCTGCCGGGGCGGCACCGGCAACCTGGAACTTTTATTATATTTATTATCAGGAGGGCATAGCAATGATGGTTTTATGGTTTTTAGTCGGGACTCTATTCGGCGGATGCATTGGTGTTTGTGCGCTTTGCTTGGTGCAGTGCGGAGCACGGGCTGAGACAGGTAGTGGGGCAGTATGATTTATCGAGTAAAGCAAATATCCAGGTTGCCCGTGCGTAAGCACGAAGTGAAAACAAAAGATGGGCATTTTCTTTATGCAGCGGGGGTTCCTCAGGTACTTCAATCCTATTTGGATTTTCCTGAAGGGCAGGTTTTTGTGCGGATAGAAAGCCTTTCCAAAGCTGTGATTTCGTTTCAGGGAATCGAAATCGGAGAGATTATCCCAAAACTGTGTGTCACTAAAAAAGTGTTATTTTTGCCCATTGGGTACGAATATTACAGCTATCGTCTGCATGATAAGCAGTATGAGTGTATGAATCCGGTTTAGGGCCAGACAAGCATTTCTACACCCTTTACTATCAGGGTAAAACGACAGGCATTATCCACAAAGACGACCTGGTGTTAAAATATCGGAACAACTATACAGTTTACACCTTGAGTGAGCAGGAAATGAAGGCAGCCCTGATCTACACCATGTTTTTAGAAGCCGGGCCAAATTGCCATAAGGGTGCGGCCATAGATAATCTGGACTCCAATGTCCCGTATTACACCAAGCAGAAAGATTTACGGGAAAAATTCAACCCTGATTTTCTTCGTAAGGTGTTAGCGCAAGATTCGTAGAAGTTCTTAGTAAACTATCTTTCTGAGGAGGAATACCATGGAATTGCAAGACTACATTACCGTCTGGGGCATCCCGGAAGAGGAAGACCCCTACTTAGAGCAACCGGAAGCAGAGCAGTATTTTTCCCCGGAAGAGGGTGACCAACCATGAGCAAAGAATCGCTTACCAAAACCAGGCAGATGATCCTGGATCGATTTTTGAGTTGCCTGGAACGGTCGCCGGGGGAATGGCAAAAGCAGTGGATCGCCCCCAGACCCATGCAAAACGGCAATACCGGCAAAGCATACCGGGGAATCAATCAGCTGCTGCTCTCCAATGTAGCGGAGGAACGTGGGTATCAAGACTGCCGGTGGTACACCTTTCACCAAGTGAATGAAGCTGGCTGGCATTTACAAAATGCCAAAGGCCACGGGGTGCCGATAGAATACTGGTCGCCTTATGATACGGTGGATAAAAAGATGGTGAGCTGGAAAGAAATGCACCGGTTGCTGCGGGAACAGGAACGGGAGGAAAGAGACTTTTCTCTCCGTTGCAAGACCTACACCGTATTTAACGGTGACCTCATCCCGGAGCTGGAGCCGCTTCTGGAACAGAAAGTTGTATCACCGGGAAAGACCAACGAGTTGGCAGGAAGAGCTTTACAGGCGTACTTACAAAACAGCGGAGTGACACTTCATGCGGATCAACCCAGTATGCTCCGTGCCTTTTACCGCCCATCCGAAGACGCCATCTATCTTCCGGTGCGGGAGCATTTTTTCAGTTTGGGCGGTTATTTCGGCACAGCGTTTCATGAAGTGGCGCACTCGACTGCGCACCCCCACCGGTTGAACCGGACGCTTGGAAAAGAGTTTGGTGATGATGTATATGCCAAAGAAGAACTGATTGCTGAAATTGCCAGCACCCTGATCTGTGGGGAGTTGGGATTAAGCGGAGACGACCTGCTGCTGGAAAATCATGAAGCCTATGTCCAAAACTGGATTTCCGATCTGCAAGAGAAGCCAAGTATCTTATTTTCCTCCATTCAATCCGCCCAGAAGGCAGCAGATTATGTGCTGGAGACAGCGGAAGTGGAAAAACTGCGGGAAGCGATGCAGGAACAGCGGCTGGAAGACCGGTATACCATCTATCAGGTGAAAGAGGAAAACCTTCGAGATTGCGGATTTCTGTCCTATGGGCTGCTTTCTAAACTGGGGCATAATGTTTCCAAAGACCGGTACCAGGAAGTATATTCCGATACCCTGGAACCAGGTACAACCTTAGATGAACTTTTTCGTAAATTTAATGTAGATCATCCGGCAGACTATACCGGCCGCAGCTTATCGGTATCGGATGTGGTAGTATTGCATGAGAGTGGAAAGGACACCGCATATTACTGCGATTTAGCCGGATGGCAGGAAGTACCTGAGTTTTGGAATAGTTTGCCGGAAGAGCAAAGCTCCAAGGAAGCAGACATGGAGGTTGAGGATGATTTTGAACTTTGATATTTTGGCTCGGACATGGTGTCCGAAAGAAGGAAGGTATGACTGTGAATCAGAAAATTATGAAACAACTTCACGATAAGATGTTGGCAGAGCAAGCAGCCTATCGCTGCTGGCTTTTGGAGCAGTCTCCGGAAGAAATACTCAATCATACACATGAGTATACCGTTCGACAAGACATTTTATATGCTTTGGAAGAAGTTGATTTGACCGAGAGCCAAATGGAAGCGTTGCTGCACTCTCCTTCCCCGTTAGCAGACATTTATAAGGAGTTCTCTAACATTGATTTTGATTATCTGGACACTTTGAAAGGTTGCATAGAAAATCGAGCGGATTGGATGATCGAAAAAACATTTTTAATTCCGGTTTACCGTCATACTGACAGCTACGCAAAAAGCCACGGAGAAGCCGGTATTTATTGGATGTCTTTCCATCAAAATGTAGCGTGCAAAAAATCCATTGAAGAAGCGGTTTCCCATCATTTTCACGGCAACTGTTTAGATGCTGAAACAGCAGAATTTGTAGTTGAAAAATATGGGCTAGAAAGAGTAAAATATGTATTAGCTTCTTCGATTCTGGCATATTCATCAGACGGCCGGATTAGCCGGGAAAACAGAATTTGGGCGGCGTCTCAAAACGCAGTGCAGGATATAGATCAGCAAGGCAATCGGCTCAGCCTGGAATACGTCCTTGATTCCATCCATCCCCGTTTGCTGGATGCATTTGCTACACAAATCCGTAAAATGGAACCGCTGGATTTTATGGAGGGACCAACCCTTGATTCCGGTGAAGAAGCAGAAACAGCCGGCGATTTTGAATTGTAGCGTTCGGACACGGTGTCCGAGGAAAGGAGATCATTATGGAACAGTTTGACGAAGACATGATTTTAGGGTATGAACTTCCGGAAGAAATTTTAGACTATTACGTCGTTCTGCCTCAGAGAACTCAGGAGGAGGAAGACCGGCTGATCAGGGAGATGGAAAAGGAACATGAACAGGAACAAAAAGGGAAAACAGCTTTATGAGAATCAGCAGGAAATTGTAAACCGGCTTACCGCCGCCATGGAACGAAATCCCGGACGTTGGCAGCAGGAGTTTTGCTTTCCCACAATAAACGGGAAAACAGGGCGACCCTATACAGGGTATCATCATCTCCTGCTTTCTTCCATCCAATATGAGCGGGCCTATCGAGATTCCAGATGGTATGCCTTTCATGAAATCAAGGCGCATCGGGAAGACGGTTGGTGGCTGGGCCATGCCGCCGGACAAGGGGTTTTACTGGAAATTTTCTTCCCGGTCAACGAAAGCGGTAAGCAAGTATCCTGGAATGAATACCGTCAAAATCGAGCCTCCGGGCAGCACGCTCTGGGAAAACAAACAGTGCGTGTGTTTAACGGTGATTTGATTTCGGGACTTCCGGCAGCACAGCAAACCAGCCAAAAGGAAGCCATTTCAAGAGGAAATCGCTTTTTGCGAGAATTTCTGCAAAAAGCAGAATTGATCCCCGGAACATCGGATACCATCCGATACAGTATCCAAGGGGATCAATTTTTTGCCCCGGAACGGGAATTGTCGGAAGACGAATTAGGCGCTGCACTGGCGCAGGCGGTTTTTGCCACCGCTCATCCAGGCAGATTAGGACGGGCTTTGGAGCCGGAAGCGGAAATGCTGGTACAGAACTTGGCAGCCATCCAACTTTGCGCCCAGCTTGGGATTTTCCCAAATTGGCAGAATAGCCGGAAGGATACTTACCACTTGGCGGATTGGCTGCGGCAAAATCAAGAGCAAATCGTGCGGATTATTGGGCAAAGCCAAAAGGCCATGAACTATGCACAAGTCTTGTCCCAAAATTGGGACAAACAGGCAGTTGCGCAATCAAAAGAAACCGAGTATACTCAAAGTGAGAATCAAATCACATGGGAATCCAAAAACAGCGAGGAGGTAATGGATCATGGAAGAAAAAGTGGAACGGCCCATCATCGGGAAATACGGCCTGTACGGGGACAAGAAACTGGAATACATGAAGCGGTGGCAGCCCCAACTTTACGTCCATCTGGTGGCACGGGGTCAGCTGGAACAATACCTGCTGGATCTGGATCAGGAGGTAGCGGAAAAGATCTCCGACCTGACGGAAGAACTGGGCAAGCAGCAGGGAGCCACGTTCCAGCTAAGGAAGGAAAACCCGTTGCTGTGGGCCGGAATCATGACCAACTGCAAACACCAGGCCAGAGAGATCGTCTTAAACGAGCTGGTGTACAACTAAATTTAACCAACCTGCCGCAAGCGGAGGGTGCAAAAGAAGCACCCTCCGCTTCTCCTGTTTCTGAGGATTTTTCTACGGCAAATTCTTTTTCCTACGAAGACTATCTAAGAATCAAGCAAAACAATCCAAACCGCATTGTTTTGTATCAAGTAGGAGATTTTTTTGAGGTTTACGGAGAAGATACCAAATTGGCAGCCGGATTGTTGAATCTTACTTTAACCCACCGCTCTGTGGAAAAAAACGAGAGGGTGGAAATGTGCGGCTTCCCCGCCAGCAAATTGCTGGAAAATTCCACACAGCTGCGAGGTCACTATGATGTAGTCATTTCTGCTGTTGCGCAAGGCTCCAACCGGCGCATGGAATATTCTATGCCTGTGGAAGCGCCTTCCGATGAAAAAGAGCGTGAGAACGGTGTTAATCCTGTTGCTCCGCCTGACCTGTCCAACCGGCCTGTTTCCCGTGAAGGGGATACAATCACCATCGGGAATGGGAATCCGATCCATGGGATTGATATTACTGTTTCAGATGAGGAATACAAAACTATCCAGCGTGTTATTCCAGAACCATCCCCTGCCCTTCCTCTTCAAAATTTCCATATCACAAACATGGAGTTGGGCGAAGGCGGAGCAAAAGCAAAATTTCGCCGGAATATGGATGCCATCCATCTGCTGAAGGAACTGGAATCTGATGGCAGACAGGCTACATCAGAGGAGCAAGAAACGCTTTCCCAGTATGTTGGCTGGGGTGGTTTGGCGGATGCTTTTGACCAAACCAAAGATGCTTGGGCAGAGGAGTTTCAGGAGCTTTATGCAGCCTTATCCCCAGAGGAATATTCATCTGCCCGGGCTTCTACGCTCAACGCTCACTATACCAGCCCTGTTGTGATTCGGGCTATCTATGATGCCGTAGCATCCATGGGATTCCATTCGGGGAAAATCCTGGAACCGGCCTGCGGTGTGGGCAATTTCTTCGGGATGCTGCCGGACACCATGTCCGAGTCCAAGCTATACGGTGTGGAGCTGGATTCCATCAGCGGAAGGATTGCCAAACAACTTTATCCCTTGGCCAGCATTAAAATAGCAGGCTTTGAAACCACAAGCTATCACAATTATTTTGACCTGGCCGTCAGCAATGTGCCTTTTGGGAATTACCGTGTCAACGACCCGGATTACAACAAACTGGGCTTTGCAATCCACAATTATTTCTTTGCAAAGACCCTGGATGCGGTACGTCCGGGAGGACTGATTGCCTTTGTGACCAGCCGGTACACCATGGACAGCAAAAATTCCGCTGCACGGCGGTATATCGCCCAAAGGGCAGAGTTTCTGGGAGCTATCCGGCTTCCCAACAACGCTTTTCGAGCCAACGCCGGAACCGATGTAGTGAGCGATATTCTGTTCCTCCAAAAGCGGGAACACCCCATTGTCACCGATCCGGAATGGGTAAACCTCAATCAGACGGAAGACGGCTTTGCCGTCAATGAGTATTATGTTTCCCATCCGGAGATGGTGCTGGGAGAATTTACCTCGAAAAGCACTCAGTATGGCCGGGAAGAATGTACCGTAATTCCTATTCCCGGCGCAGATCTTGCCCAGCAGCTTGGGCAGGCAATCCGGCACATCCATGGCACTTACCAGCCAGTCACCACTTCCCCAGTTTCAGAAAACCAACCGGATGAAATCCCGGCGGATCCGAACCTGCGGTGCTATTCTTACGGGATCGTAGATGGCCAGGTGTATTATCGGGAAAACACCACCATGAAGCGGATCCAAAAGCCCCAGGCAACCTTGCAGCGGATGAAAGGCATGGTTGGCCTGCGGGATTGTGTCCGGGAATTGATGGCTCTGGAGATGCAGCCGGAGGCCACCGACGATGCCATTGCCCAAAAGCAGCAACAACTCAACCGGCTTTATGATGACTTTCATCGGAAATTCGGGGTGCTGGTTCACAAAACCAACAAAGCCGCCTTTGATGGGGATGATGCCTACCATCTGCTGGCTTCTCTGGAAGTGGTGGACGAGGATGGAATCTATCAGGGCAAAGCGGATATTTTCAGCAAGCGCACCATCCGCCCCCACATTCCGGTGACCCATACCGATACCGTGCAGGAAGCGTTATCGGTATCTCTAGGGGAACATGGCAGGTTGGATCTTCCTTTTATTTCCGAATTAACCGGAAAACCGGAGGATGAGGCAACAGAGGAATTGGCTGCCGCCGGATTGATCTTTCGGGATATTGTATGCCCGGAAAAGCCGGAAGAAATTGGAGCAGATTATTTTGATCTATCCCGCTATCCCTATGTGACGGCAGATAAATACCTTTCCGGCAATGTGCGGCAAAAGCTGCGGATGGCGCAAGCTCTCTTGGAAGTGGTTTCGGAAGAGCAAAAGGAAGCGGTGCAGAAAAATATGTCTGCTCTAAAACCGGTGCAGCCCCAGGATTTGGAAGCCTCCGAAATTGAGGTGCATTTAGGCGCTACCTGGATTGACGCATCTTATATTCAGCAGTTTATGAACGAAACCTTTAAGACGCCGATCTATTTGCTTCCGAAAAAATGGAGCAAAAATGGGATTGAGGTACAGTTTGCCCCCATAACCGGTGAATGGTTCATCACCAACAAAAGCAGTGTCACCAGAGCAGACATTGCTGCCTACACCACCTACGGCACCAAACGCATGAATGCCTACCGTATCTTGGAGGACACCTTAAATCTGCGGGAAGTCCAGGTTTACGACACCATCGAAGAGCCGGACGGAAAAAAGAAACGGGTACTCAATGGGCCGGAAACCACCCTGGCCAGCCAGAAGCAGACAGCCATCAAAAACGCCTTTCTGGATTGGATTTGGGCTGACCCGGAACGCAGAAGAACTCTGGTCAACAAATACAACCAGGAGATCAACTGCATCCGCCCCAGGGAATATGATGGAAGTTCTATTGTATTTGCCGGAATGAACCCGGAAATTGCTTTGCGGGAGCATCAGAAAAATGCGGTGGCCAGAATCCTGTACGGCGGCAATACCATGCTGGCTCATGTGGTGGGGGCTGGGAAAACCTTTACCATGGCGGCAGCGGCTATGGAAGGAAAACGCCTTGGACTTTGCCAGAAATCCATTTTTGTGGTGCCCAACCATTTAACGGAACAATGGGCCACAGAATTTCTCAGCTTGTATCCAACGGCTCACCTATTGGTGACCACGCAAAAAGATTTTCAAACCCAAAACCGGAAACAGTTTTGCGCCCGGATTGCAGTTGGGGATTACGATGCCGTTATCATTGGCCATTCCCAATTTGAAAAAATCCCTCTCAGCCATGAACGCCAAGAACGGCTTTTGGAAGAGCAAATCAGCCAGATTACTATCGGAATCGCTGAGATGGAAAAGGCGGACGGAGTGCATTTTACCATTAAGCAGATGGAAAAGACCCGGCGGACTCTGGAAACCAAGCTGGAAAAGCTCCGTGCGGACCAACACAAGGATTCGGTGGTCACCTTTGAAGAACTGGGGTGCGACCGGATGTTTGTGGACGAAGCCCACAACTACAAGAATCTGTATTTTTACACCAAGATGCGGAACGTGGCCGGATTGTCTGCTACGGAAGCCCAAAAATCCAGCGACTTGTTTGGGAAATGCCGGTATCTGGATGAAATCACCGGGAGCCGTGGGGTGATTTTCGCTACCGGAACTCCGGTGAGCAATTCCATGACTGAACTTTACACCATGCAGCGGTATCTGCAATACGAGCAGTTGGAAAAGATGGGGATGACCTATTTTGACGCCTGGGCGTCCCGATTTGGAGAAGTGACCACGGCCATGGAGCTTGCCCCGGAAGGGACTGGGTATCGGATGCGTACCCGGTTTTCCCGATTTTACAATCTGCCGGAATTGATGGCCTTGTTTCGGCAGACAGCGGATATTAAAACAGCAGATCAGCTGAATTTGCCGGTGCCAAAGGTGGAGTATCACAATGTAGTGGCAAAGCCTACTCAGGCGCAAAAAGAAATGATCCAGGCTCTTTCCAAACGGGCGTCTAACGTCCATGCAGGCTTGGTAGACCCGTCTGTCGACAATATGCTGAAAATCACCTCAGACGGCAGAAAACTGGGGCTGGATCAGCGGATGATCAATCCATTGCTGCCGGACGAACAAGGCTCCAAGGTAAATCTTTGTGTCGGCAATGTGTTCCGAATCTGGGAGGAAAGCAAAGAAAACCGGTTGACCCAGCTGGTGTTTTGCGACATTTCTACACCCAGCGGAATCAGAACGATTGATTCGCAGAAAGAACGTGATAAAGGCAATTCAATGACGGGATTTCAAAATGTGTATCAAGATATTCGCAATAAGCTGATCCACCGGGGCGTTCCGGCAGATGAAATTGCATTTATCCACTCAGCCAAAAACGACATTCAGAAGAAGGAACTGTTCCGCAAAGTCCGCACGGGAAAGGTGCGGGTATTGCTGGGCAGCACTCAAAAAATGGGAGCCGGAACCAACGTGCAAGACCGGCTGATCGCCCTGCACGATTTGGATTGTCCCTGGCGGCCGGGAGATTTGGAGCAGCGCAAGGGACGCATTGAACGCCAAGGCAATCAGAATGAAACCGTCCATATTTTCCGGTACGTCACGGAAGGTACTTTTGATGCCTACTTATGGCAAACCATTGAAACCAAGCAGCGGTTTATCAGTCAGATCATGACGTCCAAAAATCCGGTGCGCTCCTGCATGGATGTGGACGAAGCGGCATTGTCCTACTCGGAAATCAAGGCGCTGTGTGCCGGTGATCCCAGGATCAAGGAGCGAATGGATTTGGAAGTGGACGTGTCAAAACTCAGGCTGCTGCGGGCGGATCATCTCAATAAAATCCATCGGCTGCAAGACCGGCTTGCGGTATACTATCCGGTTCAGATCCAACAAAACCAACAGGAGATTCAACGGATTTTAACAGATATGGAAACTGCAAACAAACATCCATTGCCCGAAGATGGATTTGTGGGAATGGAATTACAAAACACTTTTTATACCAATCGAAAAGCAGCTGGTGAAGCACTTTTGGAATTGTGTCAAAAGAATTTTAGTTCACAGCCGGTTAGCATTGGAACCTATCGTGGATTTACCCTGCAAACCTATTTTGATGCAAGCGATAAAGTCTTTCTGATTGGTCTGAAAGGGCAGCGTTCTTACTGGGCGGATTTAGGATTGGATGCTGGCGGTAATTTGACCCGACTGAACAACTTGCTGGATCGACTACCGAAAGCGTTAGACCAATCAAAAGAGCAGCTTTCTTACCTTCAGAGCCAACAGGCGGATGCTGCGATGGAAGCCAAAAAGCCTTTTCCGCAAGAGCAGGAGTATCAGGAAAAATGCGGGCGTTTGGAAGAACTGGATCAAATACTCAAATTAGAAGAAGCCAAAAGTTCTTCCTTGAAAGAAGAAGAAGAAGAAAAATCCGAGGATGAGCCGATTGCCGTAACGGTTCCATCTTCGGTAGAAACGGAGGAAGAGGAAACTGACAATGATTTTGAGCTGTAGAGTTCGGACATCATGTCCGACTGGCAGAAAACGAGTGGAAGAACCCAAAGACATTCTTCCACTCGTTTGTTTTTCTTTTGCAGTTATTCCAAGTGTTCTTGAATCCAATGTAACAAATCCGATTCTTCGGCACTGCCATCGGCAATGGAAATAAACATTTCGGCGATTTCTCCAACCTGCAATGCTAATGAATAGCCATTCCATTTAAGCAATAGCTGGGTCATCATAGCGCCTATCCTTTTATTTCCGTCAATAAATGCATGGTTAGAAGCTAAACCGAATCCAAGCCTGGCAATTTTTTCGACATCTGTTGGAAAGAGATCCACCCCATTAAAAGATTGCAGAGGAGCGTTAATCGCAGACTCTAGTCCATTTTGATCTCGAACGCCATCCAGCCCACCAGTTTTGTGAATAATCAGGCGGTGAATTGCAATCACATCATCCACTGTCACCCAAATCATTCCGCCATCCTCTTATAATCCTCGGCAAAAGAGTCGAGTATTTCATCCGTATCGGACAACATTTTCGCTCTCGGCATTTCAACAGGCGACGTTTGAAGGGTAACAGGAAAAGGCATCCCTTGATTGCGCACAAAAGCCTTGGCAAATATATTAAAGGCAGCAGAAGTAGAGATACCTAATTGTTCGCAAATAGCCGCCATTTGCGCTTTGATTTTGCTGTCGATTCGAAAAGTCATATTTGTATCCATATCGCTTACCTCCTTGCAATACAATTATATTACATATAATGTGCATTGTCAAGAAAATAATACAAATCTGCTTTTCAGTGTTGGGACATGAAGGAGGAAAAATATGAATTACATCCGTGCATCTCCGTAAAAAGGAAGGCAATCGAATACTCACTAAGCAGGCGTGTTGCAATTTTGCAGCACGCTTTTTTTATTTTGTCAGAACTGTACTCGGACATCATGTCCGAGGGAAAGGAACCAATATGGAAACTACTGTTGTAAAACAAAAACTGCCTTCTATCGGAGTGGCCAGTCTGGTACTCAGTTTTTGTAGCATTGCCCTTTGTTGGACAGGAATCGGAGGGGTGATTTTGGCCGTGTTGGCTATGGTGTTTAAGCTGAAAGCAAGAAATCTGCTTACCTCCTATTTCAACCTTTTTGACTTTGTGTATTACGGCAAAATCAAAAAGAAATTAGACGTGTCCGGTGTGGACAGCCGGGCCAAATTCTGCTGGATTGCCCAGGTTGCCGCCTGGATTGGTCTGCTGCTTTCTTGCGTCTACTTGGCCGGTCACATTATTTTGCTGGTCTTATTGTGCCTGCAATAATCCCCCGTATGTTTAGAAGGAGAAAACTATGTGTAATCAAAACATGGAAATGAAAAAGAAATTTATTTATCGCTCTGCTGCTTGTGTGGTGGCCATGCTGCTGTTAAGTTTCAGCTGCATTTTGGTTTCTGCTGCGGCAGTGGATGTAACCCCTCTCACCACAGCAATCAATGATTTCGGCTCTACTTTGCAGAGCTTCGGCTATCCCATTTTCTTCGTGGTCTTGGTGATTGGCGCAATTTGTCTGATGGTTGGGCAGCAAGGACGAGCAATCGGGAAAGTCATTATGTTATCTGGCGCCATTGGCGTCGCCATTGTATCCTTCGCACCTACTATTGTTACTTCCCTGCAAGGCATCCTTTCCGCAACCACCGGCGGAGGTACGCCTACATGAGAGCCAAGGAATACCGCAGCGTTCAAAATGGTTCGTATGGGGAGGAGCGAAAGCTCCTTCCTTTGAACCATATTTTATCCAGCAAACCCTTTATTGCCGCAGTCTGCGGCGTGGTGACTGTCGTTATTTTTCTGGGCGGCACCATATTGGCCAACTGCCTGACCGGTTTATCAACTCTTTTCACGGGAGAAAGCATCCATTATCTTGCTTTTTCCTGGGATTACCTTTGGTGGTATCTGGTGCTGCTTCTCATCAGCGCCATACTTTGTGCTCTGTTGGCTTACAAGCTGCGCACCAACTTCCAGGAGCTGAACATCGGACAGAAAGGGCACAACCGCTTTGCCACTCTGGAAGAAATCCAGCAGCGGTTACTGGCCATACCGGAACGTGATACTGTGTTTGAAGGGCCGGGGGGACTGCCGGAAATCCGGCAAGGAAAGACCCTCTACATCCAAAACAACATCCAGAACAACCTGATCGTTGCCATGACCCGTGCCGGGAAAGGCGAAACTCTGGTCATTTCCAGCATGGAAATTTACAGCCGGGCGTCCGTCCGGCAAAGCATGGTGATCTTTGACGTGAAAGGCGAACTGTCCAGGGCGACGATTCCCAGGCTGTTGGAGCGGGGATATGGCATTCAGCTGTTGGATTTTATTGACCCGGAACACTCCATGCACTGGAATCCGTTGCACATTGCTCTGGAGTATTGGCAGCAAGGCGATCTTGCAGCAGCCGAGCAGGTGTGTGCCACCATTGGCTCTGCTCTTTACGAAGACCCCAATGCCAGGGACCGGTTTTGGGTGGATGCGCCCAGGGATTTGTTTGTAGCCGTTGCCTTGGCCCATTTGATTGACTGCGGCAAAGAGCATCCGGAACAGGTCAATATGGTGTCGGTGGCACGATTTTTAATGCGCATGGGTGGAGAGACCAACAGCTCCGGTTCTGCTTTGGAGCAGTTTTTCAAAAAGCGCAGCTTTTCCGATCGGGCAAAGATGAAATATTCCACCATCAAATTTGCCGGTGGTTCCGGGAAAACCTTAGCCGGTGTGCTGTCCATTGCTTTCTCCAAGCTGACCATGTTTACCTATGAATACTGCACCATGGTAACAGCCACCAATGACATTTGGCTGAATCAGATTGCGTTTGGAGAAAAGCCCATGGCCGTCTTTATCCGTGTACCCCATTATGACCGCACCTTCTATCCCATTGCAACCATGTTTATCAACCAGGTGTACTTCTATTCCGAAAAGCGAGCCAGTGAGGAAAACAAAGGTGTCTTGCCCCGGCCCATCAAGGTAGTGGGCGATGAAATTTTCAATGCTCCTCCCATTGATGACATTGAAAACAAGGTATCTGCCGCTTTGGGAAGCGGGTTTTCCTTTGATTTCTACGCTCAGAGCTTCGAGCAGATGGAAAAGGTGTATGGGAAAGAAGCTGCCGCTATCATTGAGGACAACTGCGCCTCGCAGTTTTACCTCATGTCCGGCATGGAAGCCACCCGGGAAAAGGTGTCCAAAGACCTTGGAAACTACACCATCAAAAATGTGTCCCGGATGGGAGAACGGTTGAGTCTCGGAAAGAACATCACGGAAAACTACGAGGAACGCCCCTTAAAAAGCGCTGCGGAACTGAAAGAGCTGGAAGAAGGGGAGCAGATCGTAATCCACAAACTGCAACGGCGAGATCTAAGCGGCAATAAAATCAAGGCGCTGCCGGTATTTGCCCATGGAGATACAGCCTTGATATACCGGCATGAGTATCTACCGGACTGGGATCCCCAGCAGGACATCCCTTACGAAAAACTGGAATTGCATCCATTCACTTTTTCCGAAAAACTGTTGTACCAGCCTCCCTTGGAACTGCCGCCAGTAAAACCCAAAGCACCGGCACCCGTGCCAACGGAAATGCCAACAGCTCCCGTAACGGCTGCCGCCGGTTCCGGCACTTGGAATCCTACTGCGCCATCTATGCCCGAAACCGAAGAACAGCACCGGCTGTTTCTGGATGGGAGACCGGCAAAGGAGGAATTGTCCGGATATTACACCACATTCCACAACACCCTGCATTTGCCAGATGCAGACCTTACTTTGGGCGAGGTGGCAAAGAGCTTGGTGCGGCAATATCACCTGGGCAGCATTTCACAGGAAACCTATGAAAAACTCTGGAACATTTTAACCCGAAAGGCGGTGATTGAATTTGGGTGAAGATCAAATCTTAGAGACTCTAGTAGCTCATCAAGACCTGTTTTCCACCACCCAAAGCATCTTTATCCTCCCCTTCCGGCTGGTAGGCTATGCTCTCATACACGGCCTGGCCTGGTTGGTGGGCGCTTTTGAGGAAGCGATCCGCACTTTGCTGAGTCATCTGGATTTTTTCTCCAATACTTTGGTGCAGGAATGGTTTGGCAACGCTCAAGCGATTGCCTGGGGGCTGCTTCTCATCGGGGTAATCTTGTTGGGTTATCAGCTGTTGATTAACCGGCACCGGGAAAAAAGCCAAATTCCCATGAATATTCTGCTTTGCCTGCTGGTGATTGTGGGCCTGCCCACGTTATCCGGACAACTGGCTCAGATCACCGGCGCTGCCACCACGGTCTTTATGGGCACCGGAGAAAGCACTTTGGCAGAAGAACTGACCAAGAGCTTTATCAATGACAATAAATACATCATTGAACACGGCTTTTCAGATGAAGCCCTGCAAGCAGGCAATGACATTGCAGCGGGAAGTATCTTTGACATTGATGTGGGTGAGCTGCTAAAACCGGAAAAAATCAGCATTCCGTCCGATCAAACGCAATATGGGGATATTCTCAGATGGCATTTAGGGAGCACCGTTACCGGGGATAAATACCTGGTAGAATCCAATATGGGCGGAGCCTGGATTGTAGGAGACGCTTTCTCCAACTGCTATTATCGGTATCAAGTGGATTGGTTTGTGCTGATTTTGGTATTGGCAGGACTTTTAATCTGTATGGTGTTCACGGCCATCAAAGTGGGGAAAATTATCTTCCAAATTGTGTATAACCTCTTCTTCACCATTTTTGTGGCTCCGGTGGATATTGCCGGTGGGCAGAGACTGAAAAAGTGTGTGGAAGAGGTAATTTATTTGTATCTGACCCTGATGTCCATTGCATTGATGTATCGGATTTATCTGATCGGCGTGAACTGGGCTGCGGATACTTTTACCGGATTGACCTTGGGCGTGCTCCTTTTAGGTATGTCCTGGGGATTGGTAGACGGGCCGAATCTGGTGCAGAAACTGTTTGGCATTGATGCCGGGTTGTCCAGTGTTGCACATGGCCTTCAGTCCATTTATTACGGCAGCCGGATTGCCAAGGATATTGGCCATACCGCTGCCAATGTGGCCAAAAAGGCCGGGGCTGTGGGAGCCTTTGGCGCTGGTATGTTCGCCGGTGCTTTGGATGCACAACAAAACCCAACCTTTGGAAGCCAGAACGATCAGGATGCTAAAAATTCGCCCTATACCAGTGATCAGCTGCATGGAAAAGAAGATCAAGGAAAGCTAAATGGCAACAATTCTTTGGTTCCGTCCGATGGGAATGGGCCCAATTCGCCCGGAGATGCAGGTGGAGATCCCGCCGGAAAAGGAGCTTCTCCCGGCGAACAAGGCAACGGCAATCAACAGAGCGATGCAGCTGCTATGGCTTATGATTCTGTGGATCAGCAGAATGCCGGTTCTCAAGAACAGCAGCAGCAAGCCCAGCAAGAAACCGAACAAGCTGTTTACGGTACAGAGTCTGGAACGAACGAAACGCCGGAACAAGCAGTTTACGGTGCCGAACAAGGAGCCGGCTCCCAAGCATCCCAACAAGCGCAACAGCAGAAAACGGCGCAATCCGTCTATGGCTCTCCCTCCAATGCTGGCGGAGTACAGTCTGGGAATGACTCCGCAAGTTCTCAAGCCCGTTCCGGTACACCTGGACGGTCAATGGAAACCCGTACTTTGGGGGATGTGATTCGTGGTTCTACGGCTTATGGCTCTCGTCAAAGTACAGCGCAAGACGGACGTTTTGCTTTCATCCGCAGTGCTTATCAGATTGGACGAAACACTGCCGCCCAAGATATTCAGCGTGGACGCCAAAACATTCAGCGGTTGTATCAGATGGGAGCACCCCGCACAAACCCCACCCAATCTACTCCGTCGTTTCCGCCGATTCCAGGATCCCACTATCTAAACGGAAATGGGGAAAATAAAAAATGAACTATCAGTATCAAATCCCAAGAGAAATCAACAGCGAAATCAAATTTGGACGTTTCCTCACCATGACCAACCTCTTGGTTGGTGTGTTGGCTATGATGGTGGCCATTCAGCTGCAAAATCAAGTAGCGCCTGCCTGGCGGCTTTTGTTTTTGATCTATGCTTTGCTTCTGACGGTATTGGCGCTGCTTCCCTGCCGCACCAACCCAGGAAGAAAATATGCCACATTGATCCTGTTGTTGATCATGAAAAAGCGATCCGTATGGCATCCCATTGAAAACCCAAATTTTGATTCCGAATTGGAGGAATTTTATGTCGAAGCCCAAAAAGTTTAAGCCGCCCAAGATTCTTTCCCAAATCACAGAATTGATTCCGGTGATTGATATGGAGGAAGTGGTAGACGGTCAATTTGCCTTCCGTACCAAAGAAAAGGGTTATCTGGATTTAGTGGAAATTCAAACGAAAGACCTGAATGCCCAGCGCAGTTATGATACGGATTTCGATTTTATTTCCTTGTCCGCTTTTTTCAAAGCCTATTCCCCGGACTGCAAACTGGTGTGCATGCACTATCCGGTGGACACCTTCCACCAAATTGATACCGTAGACCGTCTTTTGGAGCATATGCAAAATTCGGACAACGAGTCGCAATCGGATGATTCCTACTCGGACATCATGTCCGACCTCAAGGCGGAACGGCAGATTTTAACCAATATTCACGACAAATTTGAATCCTTGGAATTTTACCTGCTGTTTTGGGGTGAAGATAAAAACTCTTATTTGGAGCATCTGCGAATGATCGAGAATTTTTTGCTCCAAAAAGGATTGGCTGCGTCCTTAAAGCCCCGGAAAAAGATTGCCATTTTGCGCAAACTTTATAATCTCCCATCCAGCCTGGCTCAGTCGAATTTTGGTCAGATTCCTCTTGGCATTCCTCCCAAGAAAGAATTTAACCCATGGCTGCTCCACGCTATTCAACCGCAAGGCGGGATCAGCTTTTTTTCGGAGCGGGCCATTAAGGCTGGGGACGGCTATGAAATCTGCATCCATCTTTACGATTTTAAAGATCAAGTCAGTTTCGGTTGGCTCCGGGATGTTTTGATTTGGGAGAGTGCCGTGGCTACTGTGGACATTGCCAGCGTGGATAAATTAAAGTCCCTGGAAGCCATCAACCGGTCTTTGGAGGAACAAACCAGCCGGTACAACCAAGCCCGGCATGAAACAGAGAAAATTGACGCCAGGAAGATCTATGAGCAATTACAAGACCTATACGAATCCATGACCAGTATGGGTGAAGTGCTGAAGTACATCGACATCCGAATCTATCTTTTCGATAAGGTTTTGGAAAAGCTCCAAGAGCGTACTGCAAACGTAATCACTAACATTGAAAGCCGTGGCTATAAAGCCACGGTGTTTTTAGAGGAAAATGGGTGGGAGTGGCAGAGCCTGCTCCTTCCCTACTCGAAACAGCAGGATCTACCCAATCGCCGCCGGTGCCGCAGTCTATCCAGTGAAGCGTTGGCGGCAGGATACCCCTATCATTACAGCAGCCTGTTAGACCCATACGGTTTGTATTTCGGATACACACCCACCAAAGGAACAATCATTTTCGATCCCTGGCAAAACAGCGAAAAGCGAATGTCTTATTGTGCCATTCTTTTGGGCAACATGGGGGCTGGAAAATCCACGGCCATGAAAAAGCTGATGAAGGGAGACGCCATCAAGGGAAACTTTATCCGTGGCTTTGCCACCAACAAGGAATATGTCCCTTTGCTGGAACACTACCACGGCATTAGAATCAATTTGGACGGCACCGACGGGGTGCTGAATATTCTTCAGGTGTATAAGACGGATGAACAGGAAGCCAGTGCGTTTCTCAAGCACATTTCCAAGGTGCAAACCTGGTATAAATTCCTTTGCCCGGAAGCAGACACCTATGACCTTTCGGAACTGAGTTCCCTGCTGAAAAAGCTGTATGAGAAGCATTTGGGTTACACCCACAGCACAGTCAACACGCAAAAAATCACCGGATTGGAACCCAAAAAATATCCGATCCTTTCTGATTTTCTAACCGTCATCCAGGAGGAAATCTACCAGCCTGGCACTCGAAATAAGCGGCTTGATATTTCGGATTCCCATTTTCATCGGGTGGAACAGATCGAGCTGGTGATCCGAAATATCGTGGAAAACTATGGCCGGGTGTTTAACGGTCACTCCACCCTCCGGCACTTTGAAGACGAGCAGATCGTGTTTTTCAACGCAGAAAACTTAAAGTCTTATGGGGACGCTGTGTTTGACGCCCAGCTGTTCAGCGCTCTCAATCTTTTGTGGGACAACCTGATCCACATCGGCGGGCCGCAGTTCCATGCCTTCAATCGAGGAGAATTGGATATTCGAGACGCCAAAAAGTACATGATCTATATGGACGAAGCTCACGTTTTTGTAAACTCCAGAAAACTCACTGCCGTGAATTACCTGGATGAATATGTGCGGGAGAGCCGGAAGTTTTTCGGCGGTTTGACCATGGCCAGCCAGTCCATTACCGATTTTCTGAAAGAAGGCTCGGATACAGCAGGAATTGAAGCCATCAAGAATTTGTTCAGCCTGGCTCAATACAAATGGCTGCTGCAACAAAACGGGGACACCTATGACGCCCTGCAAACTGCTTTCCGGGGGCAGCTCCCGGAGTATTACCTGCAAGAGATTCCAAAGTTCCCCAAAGGTGACTGCGTACTGCTTACCGGCAGCGATGCCATTCATTTCCACATCCTGATTTCGGACGAAGAAAAACGGCTCTTTGCCGGCGGCGCATAAAGGAGGAATGTTATATGACCCGGAAGAAGAAAACCATAATTGTTACGGTAACGGCGGCTGTCTGCGCTATATTACTGGGCTTGCTGGCTTGGATTGCCGTGGTGATATTACAAACAGGTCAATTTGGCACTACTACCACCACGGAATTAGGAACAGAACATCAAATCTATGCTACTAAAGTGATTGAAATCAGTAAGTACGATGCAGATGGACGGTTGATCAGCCAACAGCTGTTAAACCGTGATCCAACCACGTCAGAGCGGGCGTTGTTTAATTCTGCTACCCCGGAAGAATAGGGGGAAGGGCATGAATCAAGACAATGCAGAGCTGGCCAAGGCCGGAAGAACAGCAGCCAAAGCCACCGGAAAAGCCGCAAAAACAGCCGGAAAAATCGGAAAAAAAGCCATTTATATTGCAGCAGCAATCATGGGAACACCTGCCTTGCTGTTTTTTGTTGTCATAATCTGTGCAGTGGTGATCGTTTCTTCTATTGGAGGGACTGGTTCTACGGATGATTATGAACTGGGGCAAGGCGTGTTCAGCGCAGAAGTTATGGACTATGAAGCTACGCTGAGAGACGCTTGCAGCGAATTTGGGTTGTCGCCCGCCTTTGTTACCTTGCTCCAGGCTGTCATGATGCAGGAATCCAAAGGCTTGGGAAATGACCCCATGCAGGCTTCTGCCAGTGGATACAATACCCTTTATCCCGATGGGATCACCGATCCCCGCTATTCCATTGATTGCGGCGTGCAGGTGCTTCGGGATTGTATCCAGGCTGCCGGTGTGGAAAGTCCCCAGGATTTTGACCACATTCCCTTAGCTTTGCAGGGATACAATTTTGGGGGCGGTTACATCACCTGGGCTTTGGAAAACTACGGCGGTTACACCGAACAAAATGCAGTGGAATTTTCTCAGATGCAAGCAGAACAGCTAGGATGGAGTTCTTATGGTGATACAGATTATGTAGCGCACGTTTTGCGATATTATCCATATTATACCACACCGGATTCCCTTTACATCATGCCTTTACCAGAGGGCAGTTACACGATCAGCGATTGGTATGGCTGGCGCACTTTAAACGGAGAAGAACAATTCCATAAGGGAATTGATTTTGCGGCCGCTTCCGGCACTGATGTTTATGCGGCAGCTTCCGGTTGGGTCATCTGGTGCGGCAGTGACGCCAGCGGATACGGCACCTATGTCATTATTGCAGATGACAGCGGACGGGAAAATTATTACTGCCATTTGACCGACTACACTGTAGTGCGAGATCAATATGTTTTGCAGGGACAGGTAATTGGTCATGTGGGCAGCACCGGGGACAGCACTGGTCCACGCCTTCATTTTGAGGTACAGGATGTCAGCGGCCCCATTGATCCCTTGGATTTTCTCCCCTTGGAAAAGCCGGAATAGCTCGGACATCGTGTCCGAAGACAGGCTGTTAAATTTGGGTCGGACATGATGTCCGAAGAAAGGAGCCTTATTTTGAAGAAAAAACTTCTCATAGGTTTAATTGCCTTGCTGGTTGTAGCCGGACTGGCAGGGCTGTTTTTATACCAATATTACATCCAAACCACCCCTGTTTTGATGCTGCCGGAAGAGGAAACGATTTCAAATCCATACGGGGAAGTTTCCCCGGTGGAATCTTCCTCCAACTCCCCTTCTGCCTCCGGCACCTCATCTTCTGAGATTTCCACCCAAACCACAGTGGAACAGATTACGGAAGTTGCCCAGGATTTTCTGACGGCATACTACACCCTAAATTCTGACGAAAACAATGTGATGGATTATGGGGCTTACTTTGAGACGTATGAGCCCTATCTGGATGAGGAAGGAAAAACCAACCTGGCTATTAACCGGGAGGGCGGTGAAGGCGCTGGCGTGACTGTCAACTATAATGTTGACTTGCATACAAACCCCATGTATGTGAAGGTTGCCAGCTGTGTTCCTTCCGGCAACCAGGCACAGGTGTTGGCGTTATCCGCTGTTTCTTCCTCGACCGGTGATTACACCAGCTACATAGGACGTTTGGCTCTACTGGATTTACGGCACACAGAGGACGGCTGGAAGGTGCGGGATATTATCCAAGAAGTGTACCTGGATTGGGACGAAGACCTGGCCCAATTCTTTTAAGGAGGGGATGTATGAATGGCTTTTAGTCTAAAAGAACTGCCGCAAAAATTAGAAAAAAAGATGAAGGCCAGCCAGGGAAAATCTTTACAGGCAAGGTTATTTCGTCCCAGGCGTATTCAGATCATTGTGATTCTTTCTGTCTTGATTTTGATTCTGGCGCTGTTTTTGTGCAGCAATACCTTCAGCTCTTTTGGACAACGAGAAGTTGTAACTTTGACGCCGCTTGGCACTACGGCTGATGTAGGAGAGGATACCCAGGTGTCTTTAATCCGTTGGGAGTATGACCAACAGCAGCAGGCTATGGAATTTGAACTGGATGTGGATACAACTTATTTGGACGATAATATCCAATTCGGCGTCAATTTGTTGGCAGGCAGTGAAACGCAAATTGCGTTAAAAGCAGCCTATTACTGCGATACCTTCCTGGTGTTTCAAGCGGAGAATGTGCCGCAAGCAGCATACTATCAGATTTACTGCGTGGTGTCCGTTACGGGTTCTGATGGAAAGGTAAGCCAGTATCAGCTCTCTTTTTGGGGGGCACCGGACAGTGTGATTCAGCAAACAGATTCCTTGAAACTTGAGAAAACCGAAGATGAATATTTGCTGGCATCTTATGATGCAAACTATAGTTTGCTGGACGAACAGTTAAACGAATTAACCCAACAAGAAGACTATTTGAACGCTCAGATTGCATCCGAACAAGCGCAGATCACTGACCTCCAGGATGCACTGGAAAGCATGACCAGTGCGGAGCGTTCTCAAGCCAATTCTCGGATTGCCAGCCTACAATCTCAGCGCAGTCAGAATGAAAACACCCTGAAAACGGTACAGCAGAGCATTGCTGACACCGAACAAGAAATGGCAGCTTTGCAAGAAAAGGCCAGTGTGCTTTAAGGCGGTGAAATGGTGAGTGAAATTAAAATCCGAGGGTTGGAACCGGCAGTATTGCAGAAGTTTGAGCAGGTAGCCCAGGAGAAAGGAACCACCAGAAATCAGGTGATAAAAAACTGTTTGACCCGACTGGCTTTGGCAGAGGAAATTCAGGAAACCGAATCCAAATATGAAATGCTGGTCGAGTCTTTGGCGGAAACTATTGCTCAGAACACACAGGTTTTGGCTGAGGTTTCTCAGCAGATGGAACGTATGGAAGCCTTGCTTTTGGAGGAGATGCAAGAAAAATAGCGTACAGCTTTGTATGGCTATAGTGGAAAATCTGTATAGCAAATGTATAGCTTGTATAGCGTTTGTATAGCTTTCAATATAGCATTTGTATAGCTTTTCTTTTTATTTTGTCCCCAGTATTTTTACCAAAACCGCTAGGCACTGCCTAGATCCACAATGAAATTGGGGACAGGGTTTCCTTATGCTCATCCAAAGAATCCACATCCTATTCGGACGTGGATTCTTTGGGGAAAAAAGCCTGCCGGACAGGCAGGCTTCCGGCTGCGCCGGATACAAATACAAAAGGACAGGGAGAGAATCTTATGGAAGAAAATTTGAAACCGCAAAAAAATTTTAGATTCTCATCAGATATGCTAGAGAATCTAAAAGCTATCACTGACCAGCTGCACTGCAATGACACCCAGGCTCTTGCCTATGCCTTGCAGCAAACAGCCAAGCAAACTCCGCAGGATGCCGAGGCGTCCCAGCGGGAACTGAAGCTCCACCGGAAATATCTCAACGAGCTGCGGCGCAATGAGTTCCTCGTTTTAGATCTGCTCAATGCTATCTGCATGAACCTCAATGTGGAAACCGTGCTGGATCACTCCCAGAAGGACTTTGTTGGCCCGGCTCTGGCGGACGCCAAAAGCAATCTATCTTCTTACCTGCATAACATTTTGACACGTCAAAAAAGCGGTGACCAGGTGTCGGAGGAGGAGCAGTTAGCCAGGCTGATGGAGGGAGAAGCGGGATGAAAAAGCCAAGCTGTAATCGTTGCCCTTGTCGTAGTTGCAGGCGCAATTCCTGCTGCCTTCCCCCCGATCCGGATGCGGTTTGTGCTGCCTGCAAGACCTGCCGGTTGCTGGGGTATCATCCATATCAGAAAAGGAAGTGCCGGTATTTCAGACAAAAAGAAATCAGAGCGGCTGAAGTACCGCCCTGATTAAATTCAAATGTCGTCATCCACGGTGAGAATTTCCGAACCATGGGCTTTGAGCAAATGTAGCCAATCTCTTCTGCCATAGAGAAATCGCTGAATTACAACGGTATTGCTGCTGTGCCGTACCGTATAAAACACCAAATAATTTTTCACTCTGAAAAAGCGAAAGCCTTCCCGTTTTAGAATTTCATCTTCAATCAGAGGGAAACGTTCCGGCATTTCAGAAAGTGAACGGATGCTTTTTTCCACGGCAGAGAGCAGATTATGTGCTGCTTGTTGGTTTTTCAGTTGATCTGCAATGTAAGAAATCGCTGATTGCAAATCTTCCTGGGCTGGCTGGGTAACCTGAATTTGATACATTAAACATCCAGTCCTTTCTGAAGTTGGCTGAGCACTTCCTCAAAAGGTTTGGTTTTCCCCTTCTTTTCTGCTTGCAGCCCTTCATTCAAAAGACTATATAACTCCAGCTTTCCGCACAGCTGTTCATAAGTTTCAATACTCATGACAGCCAGATCCCCTTTTCCGTTTTTGGTAATAAAAACCGGTTCGGAATATTTGTGGCAGAACTCTGAAATCTCATTATAACTGTTTCTTAAATCTGCACTTGGCCGAATTTTTGGCATTTCACTCACCTCCATGATATACAAAAATTATATCATAATTTTGATAGAATGTCTATAGCAAAAAATAAAAATCCTTAAAAAAGAAAAGGTGATTTTATGCCCAACACACATCCCGGCATTGTGATTAAGGTACGGTTTGTGGATGTGTCTGCCGGCACTCGCAGCAAAGGCGCCAAAGCCTTTTCCGGGTACATCGATTACATCGACCGCAGCGAAGCGGTACGCACTCAGCACGTCCGGGATTTCTCCCTGTATACCGACTACATGGACAACCCGGAAAAGCAGCGGGAACGGTACGGCTTTGACGCCAATGCCAACCGCAGCTCCGCCTTATTTACCGCTGCCAAGGATCACCTGACCCCAGAAGAAAAGCAGCAGTACAAGAAGCAGTTTCAGCAAGCCTTTGATCGCAAAAATGTTATGTGGCAGACAGTGGTCAGCTTTGACAATGCCTTTCTAACCGAGCTGGGTCTATATGATCCGGCTACCGGCTGGCTCAACGAAGCTCGGCTGCGGGATGGAGTACGCCAAATGATGAAGGTGCAGCTGGCTAATGAGCAAATGAGTGACAGTGCAATCTGGACTGCTTCTATCCACTACAACACCGACAACATCCATATTCACATTGCAATGGCCGAACCGGAAAATACCCGGAAAACGGTAACGGTGGATGGAGAAGAACAGCCCCGGGGCAGATTTAAGGCAAGCACTCTGAAGCGCCAAAAATCAGCTTTCTTTCACTCCATCCTGGATACCGATTATGCCAAGCTGGATGAGCTGGTGCGGAAGCAGATGGTGGGAAAGAAAAAAGAGATTTCTTCTTTTTCTGATCCCAAGCTGGAGCAGATGTTTCTGCGGATCTACCATTCTCTTCCACAAGATAAGCGCAAGTGGTATTACTCCATGAAAGCCCTGGATGGCGTCCGGCCACAGATCGACCAGATGTCCCGGTACTTTCTGCACACCCATTGTGTCGATGCCTTTGGGGAGTTTCAGCGGGAATGCCTCCATGAGCAGCAGATGTACCGCCGGGCCTATGGCGGCGGCAGCCGGTATCAGGATTATAGCCGGAACAAGATGAATGATTTGTACAAGCGCATGGGTAATTGCATCCTCAACGAAATGAAGGAGTACGCCAGGCATGAAGTAAAAGTGAAATTACCAAACCAGGAAGCGCTCCGCATAAAGGCCCCACCCAAGGAGTATTTACACTACAATCGTTCCAACCTATCTCACAGCCTGTCCAGGCTGGGGGCGGCCCTGGCCGGTGAAGTGCTGCAACGGCGGCTGAACCTGCAAGCCTACTACCAACTGGAACAGGGACTATCCATTGGATAAACAGAATGCACAGCCCGAAAACGGACTCATCTCAAATTGAGGTGGGTCTGTTTTTTTGCTGAGATTATAAAAAGAATTTGGAGGAATCAATATGACTTTACAACAATGTTTACTTAGATGGGGTGTGAAGAATTCATCTGTATTTTTCAAATCATATTTGCAAACTGATCTTTTGGATGGCAGGTTTTGCGGCGAATGCGCACCAGATGAAGTCTTTATGAACAATGTGGTAGAGAGATATGACATCTGGAAATATGAAACACCTATAAGCAATAAATTTTACGCCTGTCTTGATCAAACGCTAACTAGTTCACAAATAAAATGTGGTGACAGTTATGCGGCAAAAATTGGGATTAAAAGAATCCAGGAAAATGATGTTTTGAAATATCGGATGAGTGAAATTGCGTTTGCTATTTGGTATGGATTCCCATCCTGTGTTATTGACGTATTACTGGAAGACAGTACACAAGAGTGGAGCATAGCATTTTTGAATCTCATGTTAAGCCTTAAAAAATCAAATAAATTGTACTCAATTTATTTGAATGCGTTTTTAGAACATCTACGACATGGAAATGCACAACTGTTCTTAGCTAAGGAATCAGTACACAAGGTTTGGTTATTTCGATTTGATAAAAGAATAAAAGGATTCAGTGCTCTGCCTGACCGTTCTGGAATATTACTAGGTGAAAGCATCATTGATGAATATTCAAATCGCTTTGTTAATTTGTAAGTACACTGCTTTGTAATATTTGTAATATCAAAGAAACCTGACCCATCACAATTTGAGATGGGTCAGGTTTTTTGCTGTCAAAACCAAATAGAACCAAATAAGTAAAAAGATAAGGAGCATACCAACATGAAAAATTGCTGTAAGAACCAAAACTTTATCACCTGTAAAAAAGAATATGATTTCCGCTATATGGCTATCCCGGATGCCTTGTTTGAAAACCCTGAATATAGCGGGCTGTCTGTTCAGGCAAAAGTCCTTTATGGTGCTTTACTGCGGCGCACATCCCTATCGTTACAAAACCATTGGGCAGATCAGCAGGGACGGGTTTATGTGTTTTTTACCCGAGCAGAAGCACAGCGACTTTTAGGGTGCGGAGAAAAGACGGCAACCAAAACCTTTAGGGAGCTTCGAGAGTACGGTCTGATCGAAGAATACCGGCAGCCCGGGAAAAATGCCGCCAACAAAATTTTTGTAGCTCTACCCCAAGGAACTAAGAAGAATCCTCACGCCAAAGAAAAAGCCAAAGCAGCTAAGAAATCCCTGGCGAAACAGCGTAAAGAATTTTTGAAGAAACTCAATGCCAAAATTAAAGGCAAGCAGCAGCATTTGGCCAGGTTGGAGCAAAAGGTTGTGGCCCGGCAGGAATATCTGCGGCAGCAAGCAGATGCCACCGTATCCAGTGCCACTCTGACGACCGTGAAGGCCAGAATCTGCTATGATGACTGGAAAGTACCCGGAAACGAATTAAGTGGTGCAGAGGAGCTTGTAGACGCTGCTGTGGTGGCTTTGGCTGAAATGGAAACTGCACCATCCACCCGAATTGAAAATGTTTGGGTGCCACGGGAGCAGGTACAAAGCACCATGAAATGGATGCGTGGCATCGTATTTTGTGACGCTATCCAAGCGCTGCGGAAGCGGCTTGACGGTGTACATAGCTTGAAACCCTATTTGAAAACTTTCCTGTACAACGCAGCCTTGGCGGAAAAGGCTTCCTGCTTTACCTGGGGATAAGTGCGCTCTTTTTGGACTTTCAACATCCTCTTTTTTACCCTCAAACCGTTCCGCATTTTTTGCGGACAAGTGACAGGAAAGGATTTTATATTTCTTTAAACAGAAATATAAAAATCCATCTATTTCCCTTCCCGGGACGAAGGACGGACCATATGGCACAAAGGCGAATTTGCCTCCGGCAGCCGCCCTATGCGGGCGGGAACCAGAATACAAACAGGGAGAAATGGTCGGACATGATGTCCGGGTGTATGTACAATAATTTCGGTCAGTCTCCATCCTCCTTGCAACACTTTCAGAAGAAACGATAAGCAAGGGAAAATCATCGGCCAGTTCATGTAAATTTCCGCCAGCATCCATACTGTTATTTTAGCTATCAGGTATATCTCCCCAGCCGTGAGAAAATCTGGAAACAAAATAAAATGCGCTGCAATTTTGCTTAAAATAGAAACAATCTCGATCCAGTTAATGAGAAGTGAAGCAATTTGCTCAGTTGCTTTAGTGTTTTGGAAAAAGTGACACATATTTTTAACGCTCCTTTGTGTATTGGAATGTCAAAAATAGTATGTCGTTTTTTGGCTTTTACAACTGAGCACAGGAATTTGGTCGAATCGTTGATTCGTTGCCTTTTGGGGCACAAAAAAGCAGCCCAAGTGTAATTCACACAAGGGCTGTGGACAAATAATATTTTATTTTGCTCGAGCATCATATCCGAGGGGATATTGCTCAAAAGACTTATATTGGCTTAAATACCATATTGTTGCGTTCGCAAAACGCCTGTGCAGTTGAATTTTCATACCCATAAACAATAGTATTTGTACGGCTTGACAAGCCACATGATCTCATTTCAACATCCATTCCTTTTATTGTAATGCTCTGAAGATTTGTAGATGCAAATGCATCCAATCCTATTTCCGTAACATTTTCCGGAATTGTTATTTTTAAAATAGAGGAACACTCCTGAAAAGTATGTTGATCAATCTTTGTGATACCTTTTCCAATTTCTACGCTTCCCAATTGGTGGCAATTTGCAAATGCGTAAACGCCAACCTGCGTAACAGAATCAGGTATTTTAATTTCTTTTAGCGATGAGCAAGATAAAAAAGCATTGTCTTCAATTGTTTTGAGATTGTTGCCAAGCGTTATACTGTCAAGCCGAGAACAAAGGGCAAAAGCCCCACTTTCAATTTTTACAACACTATTTGGCATCGATACACTTTCCAGGCGTTTACAATAGGCGAATGCGTTTTCAGAGATAATGCCAACACCATACGGTATTGTCACAGAAGTAATTAAACTTTCATTGCTATTGGTACTACCAAATCCCCCAATAACATAAACTGGTAGGTTTTCAATTTCAGATGGAATAGAAACATCTGTGCTGCTTCCTATATATTTTGTGATTTCAACATATGTATCGTATACGGAATATTCAAAATCATCATTTTTCGCCGATTTTTGAAATGATGCATTTTCAATAATGGAATTGTAATCAGGTAAAGGGCCGTTTGGTTCGCACCCAGTAAAAAGAGACAATAACATAATCGCAGGAACCAAACTAGACAACAATTTTTTGATTGATTTTTTCAATTTTCTTTTACCTCCTTACTTTTACTTAATATTAAGTTTACCATTTAGTTTTTGCCTTGTCAATTCAATATAGAATGCTTGTTGAAAATAAACGTACTAATTTTATTGTTCACCTTCAGCTTCTCTGCAAAAAGAGTAAACCATGCGGCACAAGTGCAGATTTACCCTCAGCGGTCGCCTATTCGGTCGGGTGGCAGAATACAGATAGGACGAAGTGCTCGGACATCATGTCCGAGTCAGCTTGACAGTATATCGGTTTACCGATATACTTATATGCGGGAAGGTGTAGAATGTGAGTATCAATGAATTACTTGTTCAACAAAATATATCCAAATACCGCCTTGCAAAATTGAGCGGCCTTCCGCAAACAACAGTGATCGACATTTGCAGTGGAAAGACAAATCTTTTGAAATGCACAGCAGGAACATTGTATCGGATTGCAAAAATATTAAATGTTTCCATGGAAAGTTTGCTGGAAGCCGCAAATGAAGATCATTCGAAAGAGGGTTGTACTTCCATGCAAAAAAATAATTCGTATTTGCCGCAAGATGAGAGTTACTTGGAATGCGGACTTCCTCCCTTTTTGAAGGAATCCATCCAAAAAATGCAAGCGGCATGGGATAAATTAGATCGTGGCGAAAAGTATTCCTTGTGGGACTGTGATTTTTGTACCTTGCAGAGCGACATTAATAATGCAGAGGTGAATGAAATCATTAGTTCTGAGCAGGCGTGGTATCTGCGAAATAAATATTTGAGAATAGAAAGGAGCGAGCCGATTGATTGATTTTACGTCTCTCCCCAAAAGAAAAAAAGCATACGCTGGTGCCAACGGAAGCAAAATTTCCGTGGTATACGAAAATGAACTTTATATGCTGAAATTTCCCCCTATTCCTACCAGGAACAAAGAAATGAGCTATTCCAATAGCTGCATTTCAGAATACATTGGGTGCCATATTTTTCAAAGCGCAGGTATTCCGGTGCAGGAAACTCTTTTAGGAACGTATACAAGCCAGGACAAAGCAAAAGTGGTTGTGGCGTGTAAAGATTTTACCAGGCCGGGTATCGTGTTGCAGGATTTTGCTTCGGTGAAAAATCAGGTGATTGATTCCAGAAGAAACGGTTATGGAACAGAGTTAAAGGATTTGTTATACGCCTTTGAAAATCAAAACGTCATTGACAGCAAAATTTTAACCGAACGGTTTTGGGATATGTTTGTGGTGGATGCACTGATCGGCAACTGGGACCGGCATAATGGGAACTGGGGATTTTTATATGATACCGTAAACGATTCTCTGACTTTAGCGCCGGTTTATGATTGCGGCAGCAGCTTATACCCCCAAGCTGACGATGTTCTGATGGAAGAAATTCTTTCCAACCCACAAGATTTGAATTACAGAATTTATGAGATTCCTACTTCAGCTATCACAATCAATGGAAAGAGAATCAACTATTTCCGCTATTTGACTTCTAATGATAATCAGGATTGTGATGCGGCTTTACTTCGCATTTTCCCCCGCATTTCTTTGAATGACATCCAATCTATCGTTCAAGACACGCCCTTTATCTCACCACTGCAAAAAACTTTTTATCAGACTATGTTGGAACAGCGTTACGAAAAAATATTGTTACCTGCCTACGAGTTGGCCACGGAACATCAAGCTGAAAACACTCGGGAAGCAGAAACAGATCCAGAAAATGATTTTGAGTTATAACCTCGGACACGATGTCCGAGAGGAAAAGATTTGGAGGAATCGAGTGTGGCAAACCAGCCGTCAAAGGAATACTTGGAATCCCTTTATGAAGTAGATCTTCCAGAATCCATTCGACATGACCTGGAAGCCTATCAAAAGGGATTGCAGGAGGAGCATTGCTTACATCTGGATTGCTTATTTAATGAGCTGCAAGGCTCCATCAATGGCGCTTACCACGGCGGAGAAATTTCAAAGGAGCAGTATCAGTATCTCTGGAAGAAATACATTTGGGAAGATACGGAATTTTTGGATTAGCTCGGACATGATGTCCGAATGATAATTTAAAGCGACCAGTTTTAGAACTGGTCGCTTTCTGTTATTCTTAAAGAAAGCCAACAACGCATTTGCTGGTTATAAAACTTTGAAAAGGACGTGTTTTATGATGGGAGAAATTTATGGTTACATTCGGGTGTCCAGTGCGGATCAACATGAAGACAGACAAAAAATTGCAATGGAAGAATTTGCGATACCGGCGAAAAATCTTTTTATCGAAAAGCAATCGGGCAAAGATTTTGATCGCCCAATCTACCGGCGTATGTTGCGAAAACTCCAAAAGGGAGACATCTTATACATTAAGAGCATTGACCGTTTAGGCCGCAATTACGATGAAATATTAGAGCAATGGCAAAAATTGACTAAGCAGAAGGGCGTAGATATTGTTGTGCTGGATATGCCTTTGCTGGATACACGCCGGGGAAAAGATTTAATTGGTACTTTTCTCAGTGATATAGTGTTACAAGTATTATCTTTCGTTGCAGAAAATGAACGTGCAAATATCCGGCAGAGACAAGCGGAAGGAATTGCGGCAGCAAAAGCAAGGGGCGTCCGGTTTGGAAGAATGCCCAGGCCGCTGCCAGAGAATTTTCAAGAATGTTATTTACAGTGGAAATCAGGAAAACTCTCCGCAGCTAAAGCAGCAGATGCTTGCGGCTTGCCGGAATCCACTTTCCGAGATAAAGCGAAATGCTTTGTAGAAAAATAAAGACTCGGACACGATGTCCGAGGAGATTTGATACGGCTGGTTCTTGGACCGGCCGTTTTTTTATCGAACACGATATGTTTTAAAAAGTGTACTTTTTCGCAGAAATCAATTTTTTCTTTTCTGCTTTTCATCATAACACAAATATCGTGCTTTTACCAGCTTTTTTCCCACACGAAAGGGTACAGATTTTCGCACCATGAAAAGTATAAAAGGAAAGAGGAAAAACAATGCCCACTTATACTACGGAACGGGAAGGACAGATTGCATTCTACGAAACTTTTCTTCCCCGCATCAATCCTGCACTTACATTAGATGAAATCCTTGCCGACGATAATGATGGCGTCTTAAATGGAAATTTATTGGAATTCAAGCTGCACATCCAAGATTTGAATGCAGTTTTATTTCAATGTGTGAAATATCTTTCCGCACGTCGTATCAAAGGAAAACCGGTTCCGGCCAACATGGTTTTGATCGATCTTTGTAGCGAAACGGCTTATCTTTATCGATCTTCAGACTATTTGGAAGACATTGAGAAGGTTTACAACGGAGGAGCTTCCAAAGCCAACTGCGGTTTTATGGGCGGAGCTTACTGCGAAAAATATTTATATGGAACCAATCCTGTGGATGCCACCAAACTCATCCAACGGTTTAAGAAAAAGAATTTTATAAAAATTCACATCGATGAAAATTGTATTGTTGGTTGGGCAACCGAATACTATAAGGCGCTGCCCAACGCCCGAAAAGAAGATTTTATCGGGGACGATTCCGGAAAGCATAAAACGATAGGGGAAATCCGCAATCCAACCCTGTTTTCTCAATACATCTATCCATACACCGGAGCAACGAACGTCAAGTTCCAATATCTGATGGACAAGCTCAATGACACTCTGCAAAAAAAGAATTTAGGCGCCTTCTACACCCCGGAACCTTATGCACAAAAGTCCTATGAACTGCTTCGCAAAGCGATTGCCCGTGTCCCAGCAGGCAATGATTACATCATTTTAGATCGATGTGCCGGAACCGGCAATTTGGAAAAAGGGCTCACAGAAGAAGAACTGAGTCACTGCATTCTGTCCACCGTGGAATACTACGAATACAAAGTCATGCAGGAAATTTTAGGTTCCAAAGTACGTCATATCATTCCTCCAATCGAAGCGGACGATACGTTTCATGCAGGACTCGTGAGAGGAGCAGATGCCCTGAGCCAGGAATACCTGGAAAATCCAATTATCCGGCAATACTTGGATAATCCCCATTGCACGATTATTTTATTTGAAAACCCACCCTATGCCGAAACCACCAGCGTCGAACACCAACGCAGGGGTGCAGGTAAAAAATCATCCGCTTGGAAATCCAGCTATCTGGTTCAGGAAATGAAGAAAAAAGTGAAGGGTACGGCTTCCAATGATCTAGGAAATGTGTTTATCTGGTCTGCCTTTGAATATTATCTTCGTCAGCCCACCGACAGTTATCTGGTCTATTCTCCAGTGAAGTATTGGAAAGCGCAACATTTAATTGACAAAGAATTTTGGGGAGGGTTTGCATTCAACCGGCGTCATTTTCATACCAATATCGATGCTTGCATTATGGTGGCGCTTTGGGGATATGAAGAAAGTCAAAATGATGAATTGATTTTGGATGGCTACAACATTCAAAAAGACGGTTCATTATCTCAAAAGATTTCTCTACCCGTTAAAAAAGTTCATTCTCTCTACAGTCAAAAATATTATGACAAGCAACCATTTCAAAGCAAATCTTTCGATGGCATACTCACAGGTTTGGACGGACTAGAAGCTGCTGAATATGTTAAGAAACGAATTAAACCACTTTATAGTCAAGAGATGTTGGGATACTTAGTAGTGGATGGAACCAGTTTTGACAATCCAGATACAAAATCAAGCTTACTTGTTGCCGGCCGCTACAACGGGAACGGATTTTATTTGAAAAAGCTGAATTACCTTCAAAAATTGCCCATGTTCTGTGCGTCACGATATATTACTTACAATCGAGAGTGGACAGAACGTGCCAGAATCATGAAATCCGCTGATGGGGCAACACGCTTCCAAAATGATGTTACCTCGGGCAAATTAGATTTATGGCTGAGAAAATGCTTACTCTTTACCTGCCTTGAAATGCAGAATCATATGCGTTCTTTCACCGGAAGTGATGGTAGATTTTACCGAAATGAATTGTGTTTAGATATTACCAATGGTGCGACTTTAGCTTCCAAAGAACTCGAAAAACTAGAGGCAAATCCGTTAGAACAGAAGCTGTTTGACCAATGGGAAAAGCTCCTTGCAGAAGCAAAAAAGACATTAGAATACTGTCCCGACCTAACCTATGGCGTCTATCAGATTTATGCTGAAATAGATACCTGGCAGAAAGATGAAACAGGGCAAAAAGTATGGAATAACCTAGAGGTTCACTCAGCATTGCAGACATTAAAAACTCTGGTGAAGGAATACTATAACAAGGAAATTGTTCCTGTATTATTTGAATACGAGTTCTTGAAATAACAAAGGATTCTCCTTAAATTTAGCCCGGGAAAAGACAGTTTCTTCCCGGGTGTTTTTTCTCGGACATTATGTCCGAGAAAAATGACACAAAGCCATGAGGAATCTGCCATGACAAACCGGCCGTCAAAAGAATATTTGGAATCCCTCTGCGAAATAAACATTCCAGAGTCCATTCAGCATGATCTGGAAGCCTAATTAAAAGGGATTGCAGGAGGAGGCATTGCTTACATCTGAATTGCTTATTTAATGAACTGCAAGGCTCGATCAATGGCGCTTACCATGGTGGAGAGATTTCAAAGGAACAGTATCAGTATGTGTGGAAGAAATACATTAGGGAAGATACGGAGTTTTTGGATTAACTCGGACATGATGTCCGCATCCCAGACCACTTTTGATGTGTAATCTTTCACAAGTGTTTGACAAAGTCAAAGATGCGGTAATTTCCTATTTCAAAAGACATCTAACTGAATATTACGGTGCGGCGGAGCCGTCAGTCCGGTGTGGCGAGAGCCATCTGTCCGGACTAACGGAGCCACCTATTGA